>MDTE01049745.1_pt1 | contig 19621 bp, 15 predicted proteins | sample 811231 | NCBI WGS metagenome assembly MDTE01 (sample SAMN05326651, study PRJNA326480) | marine metagenome | isolation source: seawater | place: Indian Ocean: Red Sea | collected 2010 | reverse complement strand
CCCATTAGATACATCTCAAACATCATTGCTTCTTCGGCTGATAGATTACCATCTCCGTCTCCCATCATATCGTCAATCTCATAAATTATCTCTGGCATCAATAATGATTCTCTACCAACTATAACCATAGTTTCTTCAGCAGAAACTTCTACAACATTTGCCTTATATGAATTAAATTCTGTTGCAGCTTCTAGTAAATCAAATGGATTAAAATCATCATAATCATCTTCACCACATGGGTCGGTAATTAGGAATGAGTAGGCAATATCAATTACTTCATATTCACCCGAATCAGAAGTATGTACTAATTGTAAACCGATAAATGCTGTACAAGAATCAAATAATTCTAAAGGCATTGAGAATGACTCACTTGTAGAGTTGGCAGTGAAATTCATTTCCAGCTCATTCTGTTCTAAACCTGGGCCGAACAAATTCATTGCAAGTTCATAAGCATTGGATACTCTAGGAAGATATACTGCATTTATTTGATAATCTTCTCCAATTACCAATACGTCGTCAATTTGAACGTCCACAATATGTTCTCCTGAAGGAACATATTCTGCTAAATTCTCGCCATCAACAGTTGCGCTAATGTGACCATAAATTGAACCACCTTGGCAAGGACCTGACATTAGCATTCTGTATTGGTCAATCCTTTCTTCTCCATAACTATCTAGTAGAATAACTTCTGTATCGATTAAACAATCCCATTCGCTATATTCCATAGTGAAATTATACATAAGCATCCCATCTTCTGCAAATACAGTTTCATTAGTTTCTAAAATTACTTCTCCGAAGCTAGCCGATCTGGTGCTCAACACGTATTCCTCTTCCATCAAGTCTTCCGCGATAATAGTCATGTTGTAAACTACATTAGCCTGCATGTAATCAAATGGATACACTTCTTGCATGAATCCCCAATCTGGATTTTCATAGCCCATACTGAGGTGACCGTATTGACTACCCATTTCTGGCAATCCACCAGGTCCACCAGTGCCATCAAATTCCAAACAGTCTGGGATATCATTAGCATTATCATCAACAGAGGAATCGGTTCCATGTAATAGTGCAACAAACAATCCTACTAAACTACCATTTTCTTCAACAAGCTCGATTTCCAATACGCTCAAACACGAATTGTATGGAATTGACATTTGATATGATTCAGTATTGGAAGTAGCATTGAAGAAATAGTGGTCTTCAAATTCGTTGTTAGTACCATCATAATAGTTATTTCCAGATGTATTTCCATAGGAGTCATCTTGTCCAAAATCATCAGTACATTGCCACATTGAGAATTCATCTTCTTGCCATTCACAATAGTACCACCAATCTTCGGCATCTCCCTCTTCGTCTCCACACCACCAGGTATTATCCTCATAGTCACCATCATTAGATTCAACTTCCCATCCACACCATTGGTATGAAGACCATCCTACTCCGTCTCCTCCACCATTCATTTCCTGCACCAGGTCAAATTTTTCAATTTCCAAGACATAGGATTTTCCTGTCTCTAAATCACTCATATTAACAATAAATGATGGTTCTGGATCGTCAGTTCCAAAAGTTACAAAGCCATTCAGACAAACTATGAATTCCGGCGAATCTTCATCAATTCCATTACAAATGTCTTCATTCATCAGCAATTCTAATGGAATACTTTCAATTGTAATTCCAGAATAGTAATAATCAGTACCATTTGAAGATCCAGGTACGTAATCCACGGTTATTTCCACAGGAAAATCTAATTCACAATCCGGTTGTTCGAAATTAAAGAATTCCATGCCTACATAGTGCATGTTTCCATCATCTTTGATTTCAGATAGGACAGCTGAAATCATAAACATACAAGTTGAATTGTCGACAAATAATTCCCAGTCTATTTCATGAATATCTGAAGTCGCAGTGAAATTCACATACCATTCGGAACCCGGACCTTCATATTCGTCAAGCATTGGATTCATTGCCATTGATGACCAGCCGAATGTGTAGTTTACTCCCTCAAATGTTTCAATTTCCCAGGTTAAATTATTTTCACCTAATTGAAGTGTAGGATTAATCATTCTGTAACATCCGTAAGCACCTACATCCATATCCAAGAAGCATGTTTCGAATTCTTCACCATCGAAGTATGTCGTCTTGGGGAAGTACATCATATTCTGATCACCATCTTCCGGTTCTTCCATAATACATTCCCAATCATATTCCATTTCAGTACAATCTAAGAAATACTCAACACCCATTGAAGGGCCCCATTCAACCATTGTTCCATTTTCATCTTGGTAATGTAGCCTAATCGGCGGAGGTGGTGCGACACAAGGCATGTTAAAGTCAAAGTATTCACCATGGTGCATACCATTGCCACCATGCCCTTCAACATTTATCGATAATTCACAATCATATTCAGAGACTTCAAGTTGTAATATATCGAAATGGTAATACTCATCTGATGCGTTATCTATAGTGTAATTTCCATCGAAATAATCATTTGGAGCATTTACATAATAAAAGATGTCATAATATTCTCCAAGTGTCGGTACAGAGAAATTTAGGGTGAATGTGTAATTACCAGGTTCGAGCATCGGGCGTTCTCCCCAATATGATTCTTCACAGGCCCATTCCATTGTTGTATTATCATATTCACAGTTCTCATATGGGTAGTGATTCATATATCCGTATTCATCATAACATTCCCACTCGAAATCATTGTCTGTACAATCGTAGTAGTAACTCATCTCAGGCATCCTTTCCCAAAGAACCGGTCCTGAACCATTGTCGTAATATAGTTCGAATGGTGAAGGTGGTTGTTCGCACATTCCACGGAACCCGAAATTATCTCCGAATCCCATAGACATGTTAGAAACATTAACCATCATCCGAACATTGATATTCATGTTACAAAGATATTCATCAATCGATACATTCAGAATTTCAATATGAGTGTAATCATCTGAGTTATTGATATATGATTCTCCAAATGAAATATCATGGCCCATACCATTCATTTCATCAGTATGAATATCCCACATAATGTCGTATTCTAGATCATGTTCATAGCCAGATACATTTAGTGTGAATGTGTAATCTCCAGCTTCGAGCATCGGGGGTTCTCCCCAACCTTCACAGGCCCAAAGCATAGTGGTATTATCATATTCACAATGCTCGAAATGTTGCCAATGGGATTCATAGAACCAGCATTCATAATGCCCATCATCGTATTCATTGCAACCCCAATCATCGAAATAATATACTTCACTTGTCATTTCCCAAAGAACCGGTCCTGAACCATTGTCGTAATATAGTTCGAATGGAGAAGGGGATTCTTCGCACATTCCATTGAAGTGGAACTCTTCGTGACTTATCCTTCTATCATCTTGCATGGCGTTCAGATCAAATCCTACATGACATGTATATTCATCAACTTCCACTGTCTCCAAATCCAAATGCACATATTCTGTTGTAGCATTAAAATCAGTGAGTGGTGTATTGCTAAGTTCAGATCCAAACCCTGCTCTATCATGTTTAAATCGATATTCAACCGAATAAGTTTCTCCAACTACAAGATTTGTGAAATTTAGGGTGAATGTGTAATTGCCAGGTTCGAGCATCGGGGGTTCTCCCCAATATGATTCACAGGCCCATTCCATTGTTGTATTATCATATTCACAATCCTCGAAATGTTCCCAGTGGCCATTCTCGTTCCAGCATTCATAATGCCCATCATGGTCAGAACATTCATCAAAATACCTCATTTCAGGTGTAATTTCCCAAAGAACCGGTCCTGAACCATTGTCGTAATATAGTTCAAACATAGAAGGAGGTTCTTCACACATTCCATTGAAGTGGAAATTATCCATCGTTTCCGTATCACTACTCTGGTTAGTGAGATATACGTCTACACGAACCTCACAAGTGGTTTCTGTCACAGTGCCATTCACAATCCACTCCACGTATTCTGCCGTTGCAGTAAAATCATAGAATTCTGATTGAAGATCTTCATGTCCCATTGTTGAATGAGTGAATGCATCATATACAAGAGAGTAGTTTGTACCAACCTCAAGATCTGTGACATTTAATGTGAATGTGTAATCTCCAGCTTCGAGCATCGGGGGTTCTCCCCAACCTTCACAGGCCCAAAGCATAGTGGTGTTATCATATTCACATTGCTCATACTCGAATCCTCCTATATCCCACTCACCATCATCATGGTAATTGTAGCATTCGTAATAGCCACCTGCATCGGTGCAATCTTCGAAATATAATACTTCACTTGTCATTTCCCAAAGAACCGGTCCTGAACCATTGTCGTAATACAGATGAATATTGTCTGCATATTCTGGTTCATGGTGATCATCATCATGGTCTTCACAACCAGGACCTCTCATATCTGTGATTACGGCACTAAGGAATGTACTGTTTTCTTTGTCCCAAGTTCCGTTTGAGAAATACTCAGCTTCCCATAAAAATCCATCATTAATGATTTCGCATGTATCTTCGTAGACAGTAATGCTCCAATCTTGACTACCTAATCCTACTCCTGAACCAGAACCAGCTGTCCAGTTGTAACTACCGTCATCATAATCACCATTAATTTCACGTTCGTACTCAATTAGGTAGTCATTTCCACTAGTGAAATAACCACTAGGTTTTGTCCATGACATATTATAAGTTCCTACTTCAAGATAAATCATGTTGTTCCATAGTTCGTCAGAATGGAATGATGGGACATCCGTCCAAGCTCCAAATATCTCAATTTCTACTCCTAGTATGCCATTATTACCGCATGGGCCAAGCATTAACCATTGCATATTCATATATTCAGTAGTATTAATATTAGTAATTCCAGCAAAAATTATAATTTCACAGGTAAAATTATCAATATTCAAAGAGAAATTCTCAGAACTTGAGTTATAATAAGCAGTCCAGTTTCTGGATTCTTCTTGCTCATAAAATCCATCCATTAAGCCATGGGAAAAGATTCCAAATTCCAAATTATAACTATCGTTAATGTTCAGGTTGTACGAATTAATATTGAATTCATACTCACCCTCGCCCATAAACAATCCACAATTTTCATCAAATTCTTCTTCACAAAAATCGTGATCCATAGTATAATTGGTACCATTCATTGTGGAAGTTAGCCACATTCCCATACCCGAATTAGTTCCATTTCCACTACCATTTCCTTCATGATCTGCTGATACAGTCGAAACAATTGGTGAAATTGCGGTGACTAACATTAACAGACTTAACATCAAACTCTTTGACTTACGCTCACTATACATGCAGCCCGAGCCGCACGGATAAAGTATAAAAACCATGGTGATTAAAGATTTAAATTTACATTCGAAGTAAGTTTAACATCAGTTCAGTTGCCTTGTTTTTTTTATCTAGAGGGTTTAACTTTTTTCCATTTTGTTACTAAATCCCTAGAAACTAATAATTTTTCATACTCTTGATATCCAAATTCCTCTAGTTTTTTTGGGTTAATTACTATTTCTTGGTCACCTTTTAGCTTATCTGGACTAACACATAGATGTACAACATCTACCAATCCACTAGATAGAAATCTCATCCATGTATCTGCCCCACCTTCTACTAATAGTGATTGAATTCCCATGTCTCCCAACATATCAAGAATTTTTATAATAGAAATATCAGTTTCTGAAATTTCCACTCTTTCAATATTGTCCAAATCATCTGATTTATCAAAATCTGATGATTGAATTAGAAGAGTTTTTGCCAAACCATCAGTCATTACTTTTGAATTATTAGGAATTCTATTATTAGGATCAATTATTACTCGCACAGGATTATCTCTGGGATTAATATCCACTCCTCTTCTAACCGTAAGTGTGGGATTATCTCGAATTACTGTTCCCACTCCGATTAAAATTGCCATTGACTGAGCTCTAAGCTTATGTGCCAAATCTAGCGAATCACTAGAACTGAATCTTTCTGCAGGTCGACTTAAATCCCCATCAATCCTACCATCTTTATCAGTAGCAGCTTTTAATGTGACAAAAGGCCTTCTTTTTTTACACCAGTGCATGAATTCTTGCATCTGTTTCTCACAGTCTAATTTTCCGACTCCTGTTTCTACCACTATTCCTTGCTCATTCAAGAATTGAACACCACCTCCCCTAACCGTAGGATTTGGATCCAATGCACCAATTACTACCTTTTTCACACCGGCCCAAAGTAGGGCCTCTGTACAGGGCGGTGTTCTTCCAAAGTGATTGCAAGGCTCTAGGGTAACATATGCAGTTGCACCATGAACACTCACTCCCTTCTTCTCCGCGTCAGCTATCGCCATTTGTTCTGCATGAAGTCCACCGATGTGATCATGCCACCCTTCAGCAATAATTTTACTGTCTTTGACCAATATACATCCAACCAAAGGATTTGGCATTACTCTAAAATTCCCACGTCTAGCCAGTTCAATAGCTCGACTCATGAATTTAGAATCCTCATCCATTAAACGACCGGAACCACTAATCACTCATGATTGCTTGCTTTTATTATCTGAATTAGTGAAAAATAATCAAAATTAATGAAGGGTTCATTAATAAAATTCTTTTACTACAGATATGAACGAAGGTATCAACCAGATTTCATTTGAACCAGATTTGAATTCACCTAAGAAAAAAGGAGTTCACAAACCTATTTTCGCACCCACATTCATAAACGAGCCCGAAATTGGAGAAAAACCGAACAAAATATATCTTTTGATAAATCCTTACTCAGGTAGAAAAAGGGGTAGAAAAGTAGCCGAAAAAGCTACACAACTACTAGAAAATGCCGGAATATCGGTTGAGTCTATTTATTCTGATTATGCAGGCCATCTAGTAGATATTTCATCTGCACTATCGATTAATTCACAAGATTGCATTGCAGTGGTTGGTGGAGATGGTAGCCTTTCAGAAGTGATTACTGGAAGGATGCGCACTAATTCGAAAGAATTACCTAGATTTGCAGTTATTCCAGCCGGCACAGGAAATGCCCAAGGGACTGGCATGGGTATCAAGAATACCGAAGATGCGATTGAACGAATAACTTCCGGTCGAACACAATCAATCGATTTAGCAGAAGTAAAATTAACTTCTGGAAGTATTAAAAAACCGGGAAAATCAATGATTTGGTACAGCCATAATTTAGTGACCTGGGGATTAGGAGTGGACTCAACAATACTAGCTGAGAAAATAAGATGGGCCGGGCCAATTCGTTATGATATAGGAATAGTTGTTATGATTTTATTTAACAGAAGAAGAAAGGCAACTCTAACTATCGATGATACAGAGATTATTGACGATTTTACACTTTTTTTAATACAAAATACTCAAACAGGTGGTTCAGGACTCCAGTTGGGACCAGGGGCATCTGTAGATGATGGATTAATGGACTTGGGAATACTAAAAAGAATGACTAGAAGATCAATTTTTAAGGCTTTTAGTATGCTCCAAAAAGAGGCTAGACATGTTTATCATCCAAGTGTAAAATATCATAGATTTGAGAAATTAAAAATAGAAACTGATGAACCAACAGCGATTAATATAGATGGAGAGTTAATTGGCTGCACTCCTCTTGAAATGAGAGTTTTACCCAATTCGATTAAGATATTTGTATGAAGTTTTGATGGCGCAGACGGAGAGATTTGAACTCCCGAGTCACTAGGACACCGGATTTCAAATCCGGCGCAATACCAGGCTATGCGACGTCTGCAGTGGGTAGTGGGAGTACGTTCTACCCATGAACCTTACAGGTTCACAGATTATAATTCCCGGGCCTGCACCAGTCGGGTAAGCCAGTAGCCGCCTCTGGGTGGGTCAGTCCAATGAATAATATCATTATTAGCATAAAAAATGCAGGAAACAGAGCAGTTAGAGTTAGAACACCAGAATCTTCATCACCAAACAGATGCATAAAAATTGCTGCAATCATGAAAAATTTTGGAATAGCAACAATAGTTAATATCCATAATGTAATTCCTTTCTCTGACATATTTAATGATTCAGCAGCTTGTGTCAAATCAGCACCTACAGCTGCTACTTCTATTGCAGTTAAAATCATCAGTCCATAAAAATTCATCCAGTATGGGTCTCTTCCCAATATTTTGTATTCCGCCATTTTTTTTCACCTCAATAAAGATAGAAGAATGGGAAGACTAGAACCCATACCAAGTCAACAAAGTGCCAGTAAAGGCCAAAGTATTCTATTCCAACCGCATTCTTAGGAGTGTACCCTCCATTCATAGCCTTGAATGTCATATAAGTCAAAACTACAATTCCACCAAGTACGTGAGCTCCATGTGTACCTGTAGTCACGTAAAAGGTAGAGGCACTAACTTGAATATCAGCCATCATTTGACCACCAGAATGTCCAACTAGTCCAGCTGGTAATTCCATGTCATGATCCTCAAAGTAGTGAGTATTGTAGTAGTGGTGTTGATATGAATCTGCGTTAATCAAGTAGCCTTCAGTGTACAGGGATGCAATCTCAGTGTGACCATGATTCAACTCTGTTAACGGCCCTGGAGTAGGGAATCCAATGAACCACTCAATCATCTTCAATGCTAGGAATATTATTGCTAATAGCCAAGTAGTTCCAAGGAACATTGTAACCTTCCTTCTTCTAGTATTTTCATCCAAATCTTTCTTTTTTGCATATCTGAGTGCTTGTACTATGGTAAATGATGAAATTATCAATGCAAATGTATTAATCGCGCCCGGTGCTAAATGAAACCAGCTTGAAGCAATCAGATGACTGGCAGGTTCGAAACAGGTAACAGCTGTACCTTCAACCCAATTCCCTGATTCAAAAACAGTTTTACAATTTTCAATCCCTGTACGATATCTGATATAAGTACTGAATAATGAGGTAAAAACCATCATTTCTGACATAAGAAAGACCCATACTGCGACCTTTCTAATATCTATATTCTGATAAGGAGCGCCAAATGACTTGGGCTCATAACTCCCATCAAATGAGAAATCTTGCCTCCACCAAATTAGTATTCCCAGACCTATAACACCTAGACTTACGAATATCATCAATGCATAACTAGAGCTGACAAATTCGCCCCACTCATATGCTCCACCTAGAGTAAAAAGGAATATTGCAAATCCTGCACTCATAATAATTGGAGCCCATGAATTATGCGGGGCTCCATGATGCCAATCATGCGGCCCCCAAGCACTTGGATGGTGATCATCATGCCCGTAATCAGAACTCATTCAGAATGACCTCCTAGTTCGTCATTTGGTACCATCAGACGCTCAAACCATCTTGCAATTACTCCTGGCTCATTGGCAATATGGTCGTTCGCATCCTTTAATTTTGGTAAGTCATGCCATTTCTCTCCATCAAAGTGACCAAAGCTAGGTGTAGGCGGAGGTGATGTAGTCATCCATTCAAAAGACCATGATCCCCAAGGATCTGCTGGGGCATCTACACCTCTAATAGAAGAAATGATCATATTACCCACCATTATGAAGTTTGAGAAAAAGAAAATAAATGCTGAAACGGAGATAAACATATTCCATCCAGCAGCTTCCATAGGGAGAGAACCTAATGCTTCTTCTGTAGTTACAAAGTAGGTATGGTGTCTTCTTGTCATCCCCCAAACTCCAAGTCTGTGCATAGGCCAGAATAGAGCATTGTATGAGATAAATGCAGTAAGGAAATGAAGAGCTCCTAATCTTTCACTTAGCATCTTTCCTGTGGCTTTAGGCCACCAATAATAAATTCCTGCGAAGAATCCGAAAACCGTTCCTCCAACCAGAACATAATGGAAATGTGCAACTACGAAATATGATTCATGTAAGTGTGTATCCATAGCTATCGAAGGGAAGAACATGCCAGAGAATCCACCTAGTGTAAATGTAACTAGGAAACCTAGTGCCCACAACGTATGTGTTCGATAAACTAATGATCCTCCGTTCATAGTCATTAACCAATTGAATATCTTAATTCCAGTCGGGACTGCAACTAGCATTGTAGTAAGCATAGTAATGAATCTCAAAGAAGGACTCATTCCACTTGTAAACATATGATGTCCATAAACGATAAATGCCACTACTCCTATTCCTGCCAACGCATAAACCATCGAACGATAACCAAAAATTGATCTTCTAGCACTGGTAGCAATTACTTCCGAAATAATACCAAATGAGGGTACTATCACTACATACACTTCTGGGTGACCGAAATACCAGAAAAGATGACTCCATAGTAAAGGATCACCACCAGCAGCTATATCATAGAAAGCTGTTCCAATTACTCTGTCTAGGAAAACCTGGATCAGACCAATACCAAAAGCTGGAATAGAAAGGAATAACATTACATTTGCAATCATTATTGACCATGTAAACAGTGGCATCTGCATCCACCCCATTCCTTCCGCCCTCATTACCGCAATAGTAGTAAGAAAATTCACTCCAGTCAATGTTGAAGATGCTACCAATAAAATCTGACCTGCTGCCCACATTGTAGTTCCTGCATGAGCCCCCTCGCTCACAACATATGGAGCATAACCAGTCCATCCTGTATCTGCTCCAGCCCCAGAAAATACTCCGGTAAAAATTAGAATGGCCGCGAATGGTTGTAACCAGAAAGACATCGCATTAATTCTAGGTAATGCAAGGTCTGGGGCTCCGATTTGTAAAGGTACCATCCAGTTAGCAAACCCATTAATCATAGGCATTGCAGCTAAGAAAATCATAGTAGTTCCATGTAAAGTAAAAAATTGATTATATTGCTCTTGGGTAAGAAAATCATTTCCGGGAACAGATAATTGAATCCTAATCAATAATGCCATAATTCCACCAACGCCCAGGAAGAATAATCCAGCTACAAAATAAAGCGTTCCAATCTTTTTATGATCTGTAGTAGTTAACCAGTCGCTAATCCAAGGACCGAACTTCTCCCAGTCAAAAGATTCCGGATCTCTACTGTAAAAAACGTATGTCAGTGTCAGAGCTAGAAGGATGGCCGAAACTAGTATTAATACTGTAAGAACAACAAATGGATCCGCTTGCTCTAGTACCTCTATCGGTCCGCTAATTTGGATAGATAATCTATTCCAATAATCCCCAGATGTTCCACCTGCTACCCCGTCAGCATTTCCATTAACCGAATTTACATGTAGAACAAATTCAACATTACTATCAGTTTGAGGTGCCTTCCAAGTTACATCCCAAGAGGTTTGATCATTTCCAGCTTCAGTATGACTCAGCTCATTCGAATTCCAAACCTGAGCAGTTCCATCAACCACTCCTAATTCGCCATGACTAGTGTATAAATGAAATCCACCTTGATTCATATTCTCTGGAGAAGTTGGACCACCGGAGAATGAAACCGTAAGATTATATGTTTCTGAATAATTGTAACTTTCTGGAACTCCATCGAGGACCACAGAGACTCTAGAATCGGGACTTGGCCCATGACAATTACAACCACCCGACCCAATTCCTTCTATTCCTGCAGGTTGAGAAGTTGTTGAAGGAATTACTAACATAGCCGATATTATCAACAACGTAGCAATTAATCCTCTAGATAATTTAGTATTCAATATTTCACCTCTAGTCGTGCACACTCAGTTTTCCAGCCATTACAGAATGTGCATCACCACAATATTCAGCGCATAATATCATTGATTCCTCTGTCATATCTAGTGTAATGGGTAACCAAAGTTGAGTATTTTGGCCTGGAACAGTGTCCTCTTTAGTTCCTAAATGTTGAAACCATGGTGCATGAGTCACATCCAAAGATGTCATATTAGCTAAATATGTCTCTCCTCGTTTCAAAAAAAGCTCCGGGACACTTCCATAAACTTCCATACTCTCAATATCAGTATCACAAATTTCTGTGGATAAATCCAAGCAATCGAAAGACCAAAACCATTGTTGTGCTGTAATTTCGATAATATGATAGCAATCGGATCTAATTATCCCTCGACTACCTTCAAGAATTCTATTATTTGATGATTCACCTTCTTCACATTCCCCGCCGTGATTTCCATCAATGGGAGAAGTCCACATTGCATCTAATGGAGCCCAGGAGATATAAGTAAGATAAATAATCAAAATGAAAGGTAATAACGTCCAAGCCACTTCAAGCTTAATATTGTCATTATGTCGAGGAAATACGCCAACTTGCAAATCATCAATATTTTCTGTTGATCCTACCTCTCCACTTTTAGACAAATACCAAAATGAATGATGATATAACCAACCGAACGCTATTGCCCCTACTACCAAGGACCAAAATATATACTCGTTCCAAAGAGTTTCAAAAATTACTGTAGTCACTGACATGTTGACTAGTCTAACGGGGCGAAACCCCCCTGATAAGTGTCCCGCTTTTTCAGTCACAGTGAAGATTGAAATTTTATCTATTTTTTTTGTTGATTGATAACAAAATTAATGCCTACATCGCCAGCAGACGAATTAGAGTGAAACATTAAATTCCATTTAGTGATTTTGAATTACTCTAGGGGCCTGATATCATTCCAGACAAAAATACAATTAATCGATTTTTAGGTAAAGGTATAATTTCCGGCCCATCTGATAGAAAGTCAAGATTTGAATTGGCAGCAAAGAATTTTGCATTGGCAATAATTAGAAATAAATTTGAATTAGATGGCGGATATAATTGTCCTATTGTAGTAGAGGGATTGAAAGATGAGAAAACATTGCGTATCCTTGGATTTACAGGAATAATAGAGAAAATTAACAGAGGTTGGAATCAATCAAAATTAGTTGCATATTTACATAAAACATACTCATCTTTTATTCCGTTAGATAACGGTCCTGCAATCATCCTATTGATGGATTGGGATAGAACGGGGGGAAAGATTCAGAAATTTTTTCGAGATCAGTTGATGTCACTAGATGTACCAATAGATGAAGATTTAAGAGATATACTAATCAAAACAATGAAGCCGGAAGGTAAGACTGTAGAATCAATAAGGCCGTATTCAGATATCCTAATTCCACTAATAGAAGATAATATCAAGCAAATAATATGACTATTTCGGTATGCTGGGAGGCATCTCTTTCACTGAATTTAGTACTAAGTGTGTAACCGATCTTTCTATTCCAGATATACTAAGAACATTTTTCGATAAATCATCCAAGTCTGTCCGGTCTCGCGCTCTGGCGAGAATCATTGAATCATAATCTCCTGTGACATCATAAACTCCGTAAACCCTAGGATCTTTCGCAATCTTCTTTTGAATCTCCATTAGCCTACCTTTCTCAATCCTCAACCCAATTACCACACTGAGCCCCCAACCAGATTTATCCGGATTTAGGAGTACTGTATATCCCTTAATTATCCCTTTATCTTCGAGTCTTCGTATTCTATTACTTACCGTACCTAGTGCAACCCCTACTACTTCTGCAATTTTTCTCTGAGATGTTCTTGCATCACCCTCTAAAACGCTAATAATTCGCCTGTCAATCTCATCCATCAATATCACCGAATTGAATTCCAAAGCCAAGGCTCTTGAACATATGCATAGTATTACTAATTTTTCGTACTCGAATGAACATTTTATTTGATTAAATTATAAATTTCTAATTTTTCTAAGTATTATTCTTTCTTCATTGGAAATCATTGCTGTAACCTTCTTTCCTATCCAAACCGAGAGTAATAATCCAGAGTTATCAAATAATACAAAACTCCCTTTTGACATTTCTCCATTTTTAATTACTCTGTTATATTCTGGCGCTTCTCCCATCAAAATAGAATCAATTATCTCCCTATCTACTTGAATAAATGAACCAAAGATATATTCTCTCAATGGTCTCACTGCTTTGGAAGAAATTCTTTCCAATTTACCCTTTCTTATTTTTGCGATTATCAAACCAAGATGAATAACCTTCAACGGATGCCATCTTTTTCCTGGAATCAAATTCCTATTCTTTCTGCGCAGCCTGTCTGAACTCCAAATTTTATAGATTTCTTCAGTCGACCAGATCAAACTCTTCCCTCTATTCCAAAGGTAGGGTGGTATATTCTCCCATTTTTCTAAAAACTTAACAGACATCTCCTCTCCAACTGGCTGAGGATAAGATGAATGATCTTCTATTAAGTGAGGTAATTTTTTATTATTCTCATTTTTATCCATACTATCCGAAGGCTCATTCTTCTGGAAAATAGCGAGAAAAAATCCTCCACCATCAATTTTGTCATTCCATATTCTCATACACAAATCTAATTGTGAACTAACTTCACTAACATAACTTGAATCTAGGTATTCTGGTAATCCTTCTTTATCAACAGTATCTCCATTATCGTCCAATACATCCCATTCAGTCATACCAGGGTCAGATGGAATCTCCGATATCTCTCTTCTAGCAGAAATTATCTTAACGCCCCCCTCTAACAATATTCTAGAAACTACAGCTTCATTTTCTACAGGATCTAGAGAACATGTAGAATAAACAATCCGTCCCCCAGGTTTTGTTACTGCAATTCCGCGTTTCAATAAATTATATTGTAATTCATGAAGTGATAATCCTGCGGACGGAATCCATTTACGCCAAACATCCGGATTTTTCCTAGTTGTACCAGATCCTGTACATGGAGCATCTATCAATACTCTATCATAACCTTCCATCGGGACCATGGGGATGTGTCTGCCATCATGTTGGACTACTAGAGACGATTTACAGGAATGACGTTGAATATTGGATACTAGGGTATTTACCCTTCCACTAATAATTTCATTCGCAACAACTGCTCCCGAGTCTCCCATATGTTCACAAATTTGAGTAGTTTTCGAACCAGGTGAAGCACACAAATCAAGAACAATTTCTCCAGGCTCTGGATTCAAAGCTAGAACAGGTAGCATTGAAACCTCTTCTTGCCTAGTAACCCTACCAGTTTTATGGAGTGCGCTGAGAATGGTCTTGACTTCTCCTTGCGCAGAACCTCTATCAAATGGTAATTTCCAAGCACTTCCTGGACCAGAAAACCATTTTATTTCTTTAGCACCTAGATTACTTAGCCACCCCTCAACCCAAGCTTGATCATGATGTAGAGGATTAACTCTGACAGTCTCAGGTAATCTGGAAAAAGAAGACTTAAACCAACTTGATTTATTTTCTCTCCAACGAGATACAGCCTTCAAAAGAATACTTTTTTCTGCTTCTTTCTCCCAATCCCACTCTCTACCTTCCACGTTATCCGTAGGAGCCCTAGAAATGAATTGCTCGTTATTCGGATAAAATTAAAACAGTTAAAGTTACACAATTTTTAATTTTTTTTTCGATAACTCTTAAACACTATTTGTTGAACTGAGATTTGCGGCATTAGTCGCAGGGGATGCACATGGCCAACATAAGGAGACGTATATTGAAAGAGACGAAAAGCCCAGTAAAGACAGACAAAATAGGAGCTAAAATCAAACTGAATAATCTCCTAAAGAGAGCTAAAGAGAATGGTACAGAACAGGGACCTCTAACTCCTATTGAGGCATTAGTTACAATTTCACAAGATGAGTGGATATGGCAAGCAGTAAGTAAAGAAATACTAGATACAATGAGTCATAGATTAGTATTTCATTCAGATGGCGGATTACGCAGAGAAATCCTGATGACTCAAAATCTCAATACTGCCATGGATGCAGCATCAATAATAGTAGAATTAGATGGTAATTGCGTTCTCATCGAGACTTTAGAGCCTTAAATTATCGGTTCTCAATCTAGAGCAATTGAAATACCCTTTGTAGGTCCGGTCATCATGGCCAAGGAGAAAAAAGGTAGTGGAATCCAGCAAGCTGCTGGGTTAATCAGATATTTTGATGAAGAATCTGAAGATGCTATCCAAATCTCTAAGGGAGCAGTTTATTTTGCCTGTATTTTCTTCAGTATTGTAGTCTATTTGGCTCAACATGGAGTTTGGACTTGGATGGGCAATGTCCTCGGCCTTTAATTCTCCAATAACTCACGATTAGCAGAGTAAACCTCTGTACTCGGATCAAATTGAATTATAGAATTTGATGCCCGACTTAAGGCCCTCTCTACAGCTGGAATATTTTTGTCTGAAAGTGCCATAAGGGCCTCATCTAGATAAATTTCAGCATTATCTATGAGGTATTCATTTTCTTCCCCCAAACCTCTCAATTTTCTTATCTTTGCTCTTTGCTCTTCAACGATTTCTAAAAATTCATCCTTAGCAAACGAAATCAAACTCTCCCAACTTTGTGCATGGGCTGATATAGATGCCTTAGTTTTCCTTTCAAAGGCTCTAACTCTAATCGGCTCCCAAGGATTACGTCCTAGAGTTGCAACAATTTCATGAATACATCTAGCTCTCGATGATAATGGTCCATCTAAGATAATTTCATTCAAGAAGCACTTAGCAAATAATCCAAAACCCCAGTAAGATTCACTAGAAATTTTTATTTTTAATTCATTAGATCTGCATACTAATTTCCATTTTTGCTCATCATATGACTCCTCAGTTACCTCTGGAGTCCCATGTGGGCCCAGTGATCTTATCGCAGACTCAGCAACATCTCCCAGGTAGATTTTTCCTGCAGAAATTTTTTCTTCTTCTGAAGTAAGAAAACCTTTGTCATCTATGGACATTCTAGGTTTTCCACTCCAGACTTGTGCATACAAAATTGACACACTGGGATGAACTCCTACAGGTCCCTCAACATCCCTACTCATATCTTTGAGGCTAGGTATCTATGATTGAATATTACTGATGTCCAAAATACCTAAGTCCTTCCTTACAAACAGCAGGTCATGCCAAGGAGAAAGTACGGAAGACTTCAGAAAGTAGTTGACAATCCTCCATCGGATAATTGTAGTAGGTGCAGGGCTGGGAAATACTGCCCAATTCCAGACCATCCTGGGCATGTTGCAGATGCAAGTAGGACTTGGAAAGGACCAGTATCTGTAGAAAAAAGGACTAACAAGAAAAACCCATCAAAACGTTGAAAAATCTAGTAAAATAATTAATTATTCTAATTAATATTCTGGGCACGATGATATATTTCTCTCAAAGTTTGATCCCCAATCTCAAGATATACTCTAGTTGTTGCGATACTCGAATGCCCGAGCAATCTCTGAATGGTTACTAAATCTGCACCTCTTTCCAATAAACCTGTAGCAAAGGTGTGCCTAAGAGTATGAGGACTTAGCCTTGCTCTAGGAATTTCTGCCAAGTCTGCTAAACTATCCATCAATTTCTGAATTGAACGTGGATTAATCCTTTTTCCCCTTCTTGAAATAAATAAAGCTCTTTGCTGATCACTATTGCTTCTAGAGATTCTATTTTCTCGAATAGGCTCCCATGATTCAATCGCATCTACAGTAGAATTAGTGAATAATACTGTCCTATCTTTCTCTCCCTTTCCACCTATTATCAATGCTGACAAATCTTCCTTATCTATATCATCAATATCAAGTCCACATAATTCAGAAACTCTAATTCCAGTATCCAATAGAATTGTAGATACTGGGTATGCCAATGGATCTTCCGACTCTAGAATGGCTCTTTTCAAACGATTCAATTCCTTTTTTCCTAAAGTCCTTGGTAATGATTTATTTCTAGATGGCCTAATAATCCAATCCGGGATATTATGGCCAATCCACTTTAATAAATGACTAATTGCTGCTATTCTAGCATTAATTGTTGTTGGTTTCAATTCTCCAAGACTATTTAACCATCCATCTATCCTACCATTATCCGGTTTCGATATTGAATAAAACTCATTTACGGTCATGTTCTTGATATGACTCCATCCCTTTTCATCTTCGTTAGGTAACTTCGTTTTAGCATATCCCTTAATCGAGGTTACATAAGATCGTATTGTATGTTCACTCTTCTTTTCGCTTTTTAGTTGTTGAATCCAACATTCATACCAACAAAAATCCGATAATCTCTGAATCCTAGAAGGTAGAATCCTAATTTTATCGTCAAATTCTAATGATCTTTTTTCCTTTATATTTTCAATTAAACCAGAATAAACTTCCTTTGCATTACGCCCCATTTATCTCGCCTCCAGTCGCAAGCGACTTTGCATCCCTGTCCTATTGGACGTCAGGCAGGAAGCGGGTGAAGTATTCAATGTTCTCCAACATGAAATAAAATTTTGTAGAATTATATACGTTAAATTTTATGCGGATAAATTTTATTTTATTAGACAATGCTATTATTACTACTATTCTCTTTTTCTTTCGCCCTTCTTTCTAAATCACTCTTTACAAATTCCGCTACCTTTCTAGCTACATTAACTCCTGTAGCCTTTTCAATTCCTTCTAACCCAGGACTAGAATTAACCTCTAAAACTAGAGGTCCTCTCTCAGAAAGTAACATATCAACTCCAGCCATATTGAGTCCAAGAGTTTTGGATGCTCTGATTGCAATTTCAGTCTGTTTTTTTGTCAACTCGATATTTTTTACTGAGCCACCTAGATGAAAATTAGACCTAAATTCACTTCCATGAGCTTTTCTTCTCATCGAAGCTACTACCTCATTGCCGACTACAAAGGCCCTGATATCTTCTCCATGTGATTCCTGAATGTACTCCTGAACCAAAGGCCTCATACCTCTTTCCAACATTTGATACACCAATTGCCTGGCTTGCTGTTCAGAACGAACGAGAAAAACACCCGATCCATGAGTACCTTCGGTAGATTTCACAACACATGGACAGCCACCAACTCTATTCACCGACCTCCCAGTATCTTCCCATGCTCCAACGTGGGCAGTAATTGGAACTGGAACTTTGTGATTAACCATCATTTGACAAGCTACCAACTTATCCCTACTATTCAGAATTGCTTCACTAGGATTTACCACAATTACACCTTTCTGCTCGAATTGCCTTACTACTGCAACGCCCCTTCTAGTTATAGAATAACCAATTCTAGGCAAAATTGCTTCACATTCTACTGGCCAACCACCGTGTAAAATCTTACCACCATCTTGTTCGACTACTAGAGTGAGAGTTAGTGGATCAATCACTCTAACCGCTAAACCAATATCTTCCGATTCTCTCACCAATCTTCTAGTACTGTACAATTCTGGACCTCTGGATAGAACTACAAGTCTTGGCTCCATAAACTGGCGATGATAAATTCACGCTTGAATTCTTTGGCCCGAAATTTCATTATCATAGAATAATACTAATCTACATCATCATGAAGCCGAAGGAATTGAAAGAGCTAGATGTAACTGAATAAATTAATGACAGTGGACGAAACTTACGACCAGGCCAATCTAAACTCGAAAACTGTTGCTCAACTTCGTGAAATATGTAGAGAAAAATCTTTACTTATTTCTGGAAAAAAAGCCGAATTAGTCAATAGAATCCTAGAATCTTTGGATATGAATGAAAAAATCGAAGATTCTGAAGCTCTAATCTTAGATGATGAATTAGAAGATTTTAACCAAATTAAAGAGAGTGATAGTTTTGAACAAGATAGGATTGAGAAGTTAATATCGAAATATTCCGATAAAAAAGAAAAAGAATTGATTGATAACTCATCAGAAAATCAAGAAATGGATGACAAAAAAGAAATCACCTTAGAGGCCGAAATTATTGAGGCTGATTTAGTAATTCATGAAACTAGTGAAATTAATATAGACCCGGAGAAAT
>MDTE01015764.1_pt1 | contig 19625 bp, 10 predicted proteins | sample 811231 | NCBI WGS metagenome assembly MDTE01 (sample SAMN05326651, study PRJNA326480) | marine metagenome | isolation source: seawater | place: Indian Ocean: Red Sea | collected 2010 | reverse complement strand
GCGTCTCGACCGTTTCGCGAATCGCGCGCGCCTCGAAACCCCACGCCCCAGCCACCCCAGCCGCCGTTTCGCCCGCGTTTGCGCGATCCTCCGAGCGCTCCGCCTCCACCGGAAGACGATCGCCCCCATCCCGACGACGAACACCGTCTCGCCGAGTCCGCGCGCAGATGATTCGGAATGGAATCCGCCATTTTCCTCGACGCCGGTCTCACTCCCGCCTCCACGAGACCGTTCTCGCTCGGTCCCGCGGACATGGCGTCACGCATAGAATCCACGCGCGCCGTCGCCTGTGTGTTGTGCCTATCCAGGATCATGTACGCTCCCGCGCGTCGAATGTCCCACAGACGTACGTCGCCCTCGGCGCCGCCCGTCGCCAACGCGTACTCGTTCGACCGCGACCACTCGATCGCGTGCACGCTCCCTCTGTGTCCCGACAGCGTGTGCGCGATCACATTCGACGCCGGATCCCACAATCGCACGACGTCATCGTCCGAACCGATCGCCACGAGCGAGTGCGACGTCGCGCGCGCGCTCAGCTCCGCGGCGCGACACTTGGTCGCGAGCTCGGTCTCCGTCGCGACTCTCAAACAATTCGCATCCCAACACTTCACCGCGCCGTCGTACGACCCGGTAAAAAACACCCCGGTATCGGACGGTAACCATCGCGCGCACGACGTGGCGTACGCGTGTCCAATCTCATCGCTCGTCGTCGCCTCGCGCGTCGCCGCGGCGTCTTCGCGTCTCGCGCGTCCGCCCGCGGGACGCGCCCCTCCGCCCACGATCTCGCACACGAGCGTCGCGCCCGAGTTCGACGGTTCGGGCGCACCGTCGCATCGTTCGTCACCGCCTCGTCGCTCCGTGTCGTACACGCGCGCGCCGCCGTCGATGCCACCGACCAAGAGATATCGGCGCTCAACCGTCTCGAGGTCGACGCACGTGGGCGCGACGTCGCTCTCGACGCGCGAGGCGAGCTCGAGAGGGCGACGGGAGAGCCCGCGCTCGAGAGCGACGCGGAACGAGTCGGGGGCGCGCGTCCCGGCGTTGCGCGCGCGGGCGAGGGCGTGCATGGCTCTGCGGACGATGGGCGTCGTCTGGTGGGACTCGACGGGACGCGAACGGGACGGGACGGGGCGGGACGGGACGGGACGGGACGCGTTCGCGCTCGGTGATGCGGGAATGTGAATGCGCGAATGTGAACAGTGATGGTACGCTTACAGACGACCGCCGACGGCGGACCACGATTGAAACGCGTGCACGTGCGAACATATGCTCTCGACGACGTCCGCGTTGCCCGCCTCGCCGACGAGCAATCCGTGCACTTTTAAACCCATCTCTTCCTTGGCTTCGTTGAGATTGGCGATCAATTCTTCGTTCGGAGGGGCGATCTCCCCGTCAGTGACGAGAAGGATGTCGGAGTTTTGCCACTCAGCCTCGGAGAGACGCACGAGGGCTCGATTGAAGGGCTCGTCGACGTCGGTGCCTCCGTGAAAGCTGCCGCTGAGGAATTCGAGCAAACCCTGGAGACCGGTGGCGTTGAGTTTAAGCTCGAGCTCTTGACAGTCTCCGGGGCCACTGAACGAGTACAAGTAACACGCGCGCTGTTGAGATCTGCTCTGGCGCATGCACTCGAGCACCATGGCCTTGGCGACGGTTTCTCTGGCGCCCATCATCGAACCCGACGTGTCGAGGCACACGATGATCGGACCGCACTCCGCGGCAGGTCGCGTCTCGAAGCCCTCGATCGTGATTGCGGGTTCTTCGGACCAGCCGACGCGCTCGTAGGACAGGAGCGTGCGCTCGACGCGACGGGCAAAGTGGAGCAAACGCGCTTCGGGAATGTCCGACGCGAGGAGCACCATCTCGCTCGGCATCATGCGAGACAAATCGTCCGATCGACACAATCCAGAGGTTTGTTCCGGTTCCATCGGGCTTCGCACGAGTCCCATGGGGAACCCTTGACGCTCGCGCTGACGCGGCGCGCGACGAAGCGGGCCTCGACCGGACCCTCGGCCGAGACTTCGCACCATGTCACGCAACTCGCGCAAGTCTTGCAACTTTTTACGAAGCGAGTCGAGCTCCTTCCATCCCGTCTGTTGCCACAACCCGCGCGTGAGATCGAATCCCTCGGGACCGTCCGCCAAATCGTCCAAATCTAATCCCTCGAACGCCTTGGCGGCCTTGTCGAGCTTATCGACGGCGGGTTCCCACTGCTCTTTAAAATCGTCCATGAGCTGTTGCACCATCTCCTTATTCTTTTCCTTGGCGTTTTCGAGCGCCTCGCTCCCGCTTTCGTCGCCGTCCATACCGACGTCGAACTCGTCCACGTTATCCTCGCCGTCAGTTTCGTCGCCGCCGCCTCCCTGCCCGCTCGCCTGCGTCTGCTCGTCGCCGTCGCCCTCCTCCTCAGAGCTCTCGCCAGCGCCGTCGCCCTGCGCCTCGCCCTCCCCTTCGCCCTCGTTGGACGACATAGACTCCCGAGGTTCGCTCGGAGGCATCTCCGGTTCGCCCTCATCCACGCGATCGCGCTCATAAATGTACAAAATGTCCAATATATTCTTCATCAACGTGTCGAGCACGGGCGGAAACCGCCTCGTGAACCTCGCCATATCCAAATCCCCCAGCGCCTCCACGAGCGCCTCGCGAAACGTGTCGTCCTCCGGCCACGGAATCTCCGCATCCGGTAACAATCCGCGCGCCAGCGCCTCCTTCCACGCCGTCAAACCCTCCGCGCTTCGTCGAAGCGCCTCCGCGTCCGCCCCCGCGCTCGGCAGACGCAACAACAGCGGCAACACGTCCTCGGGAATCCGTCGCATCACCTCCCCACCGCCGCTCGCCGATAAGCGCGCCATGTTCACCATCGCCCGCGCCCGCGCCTCCGCCTCGTCCTCGTCGCTCTCCAGGAGAGATTTCCGCACCCCCAGCCGCTCGACGACGACGTCCTCCTCCTCCTCCTCGACGCCGCCGCCGACAGCCTCGGCCGCCCCTCGCGCGAACGCGCGCGTCGCTCGCGACAGCGCCGACGCTTCCACCGCGTCGTCGTTTTCGCTCGCGCCGTCACCGTTCGCGGTCGCGCGCGTCGTCGTCGTCCCGGACGTCGTCCATCCGCGCGCGATGCGTCCCCGTCGTCCCGCGTCGCCGCGCGCGCGCGTCACGCGCCGATCGCGCGCCGCGCGCGACGTGGACGACGCCATCGTCGCGCTCGCGCGCGCGCGCGCCGTCGTCGTCGGCGTCATCGTCGCCTCGCGCGTCGCGCAGTCGCGCGGCGAGATGTCTCGAAACGTCATCCCAACGCGCGACGCCTCGACGCGGGGCGCTCGGGAGCGAGAGACGCTCGGCGCGAGAGACGCGCGAGATCGGCATGTCGCCCGTCAAACGCGCGCGCGCGCGCGCGCCGCGCGCGCTCGTCGACGCCGCGGGAACGACGATGAGAAAACGCGCGCGCGCGAAGGAACCAACCGACGAGAAAGAAAACGACGCGCCGACGTCGACGCCGGCCGTCGGCGCGCCGCTCGCGCGCGCGAAAACGTTGGAAGATTTAACGTACGACGGTGAGATCGTCGTCGCGAGCACGGCGGAGGCGTTGGACGAGGCGTTGGCGCGGATCGAGGCGTTCGGCGACGGGGACGGAAACGGAAGCGCGCGAGGGAGAGACTGCGGCTTCGACATGGAGTGGAAGGTGTCGTTCAAGAAGGGATCGGGGGAGGCCAAGACGTCGTTGGTGCAGATCGCGGCGGCGAACGACGATCTGAGCGAAAAGTTGGTGGTGTTGGGACGAATACACACCGCCGGGCTGACGCGGCGGTTTAAACGGTGGATTCGCGACTCGACGCGAGGAAAGACTGGATTTAACGTGCGAGGCGACGCGAAGAAATTGATTCGAGATTTTGGATTGGAGACGTCGAGGGTGATCGAACTGAGCGCGTTGGCGCGAGAGAGGTACGAGGGTGGGTGCCCGAGCGCGCCGTCGTGGTCGCTCGCGCGTCTGTGCGAACACGCGTTGGGGAAGACGTTGCCCAAGGATAAAACGCGGATGTCGAATTGGGAACGCGAGGAGTTGAAAGAAGAACAAATTAAATACGCCGCCATGGACGCGTGGGCCTCGCTGTTGGTGTATCGGGCGCTGCGTGCGAGGGATTTGGTGCACTCGTACGGAGACGAGCCATACGAGTGCGATCCGTTGCCGGAACCGACGGAATCGTCCGAGGAAGAACTGGCGGAAGAGGACGACGAGGACGACGACGAGGACGACGAGGAACGGTTCGTCGAAGACGAAGACATCGATGAAGACGTCGAAGACGCGATCGATGGCGAGGGAACGGTGGAAGACGCGAAGGGTGAATTATCGGCGCAAAGTAAACGCGCGAGCCACATCGATTTGACGCAGACTGAAAAGTCGCTCTACGACCGTCACATGTCTGGCGAGAGCGTGCGCGATATGGCGGCGGCGGATGCATTGGAAGAGCCCGCGGTGTTGAACGCGCTCATCGCCATCGTCAGGAAAGGGTGTGCCTTCTATTTCGATCTCATGTGCGTGCCGGAACACCTGACGCTGTACTTCAACGATTTCGTCACGCTCAACGGGAAAGCCCCGCCGAGCGCCACGTTTGCGAGCTTTGCGGGACTCGATGAGAAGGCGTGTCGCGCGTTTCTCATCGCGTTGGCCGTGAAGTGGGCGCGAGATAGAGAGTAGTTAGCTATTGTCATCTGTTGACGCTATTACAAAGAATTCAAAATCCTGTGTTCTCCTTTAGCCACGCTAAGCATGCCTTTGGAACCGCACGGTCGCCCTTCATCCACGCGTCTAGAATGGGAGATCCGAGCAGCCTCTGTTGGTTCGTCGGCCCCCACGGTCCGCTCGATTGCGGCCACGGTTCCTCGGGCCAGCTCTTCAAGTGTTGAATCCACGTCTCGTGTTCGCGCTCGCCCGCTCTGGCGAGGTCGTTTCCGGGACGGCTCGAGTAGCAGCACGCGATGTCCGGCATGCTCAAATTACCCTTGCGATTGGTGAAAATGTGTTGTGTCGGATCCGCGGTCTCCTGTTTGTGCCATAATAGCATCGCTGCCGCCGCGAAGCCCGGTTTGTAGGATTTCTCAACCCTCGCGACGATTTTCTCTCCGCCACCTCCGGCGCCGACGCCCCACGCCGTGACTTCGTCCTCGCGCACGAGCACCGTCTTGTCGCTCTTGTACACCGAGTGCTCCGGCGCGGACGACGGCTGCCAGATTCTTTCCGTCGACGCATATAGATGCAAGAGACCGGCCGCGAGATCGTGACGCGCGCCCTTCGACCTTGGCAACTTTGTCAATGCGTCGCGCAACCACAAGAGCGACTCCTTCCTGTTCATCTTACCAGCGCGAACCTTTTCGGCGACGCCTTCAACGGTGCTCGCCCATCGAATGAATCCGGCGGCATCGCGTTTGCGCTCGTGCGGACCCATCGCGCGAAGAAGTCCGCACACGATGGACTTTTCGAAATTTTCGGCGCTCGCACCCCAAAACTGCGCGGCGATTTCCTCCTCGGATAACTGCACGTACGGCGCCTCCGCCTTTTCGAACACGTCCAAGCAATCGTACACGCTCTTTTGTGGTTTCCCGTCGCGAGGACGAGTCAGAAGACGACGCACTTTGCTGAGCATTATGGCCACGCACTGCGTGCGATTTTCTCGCATGGCCAGCGCGTCAATCTTGGCAAACTTTTCCGTGTATGCAAACTCATTCTGCCCATCGTTCTTCGCGGATAACTGTTCGTGTTCCTTCTTCGCCGCCTCAAGAATGTGCTTGGGGAGTTCGTGGAGTTCGAGGTTCATGTACACGGCGATGTCACCGACGAATTGAAGCAACCATCCCGGACACTTGCGAAGCAAACCTTTACCGGTGTAGTAGCCCACGTCGCTCAGACACCGCACTTGCTTGGGCGTGAGCGCCTTTTCCGCCTTGTCGATGGCTCCCAACAACATCACCTGACGATCGATGAGTTTATGCTTCTTTTCCAACACTTGCGAGTGATTATCCTCGCCCACAAAGTTCAAATACGATCCCCGACACATGCGCGCGCCGCATAGACAAAACGCCGCCTCGACCTCCTTCATGTTATCCGTGCAACTGTGATAATTGTACGCCAACTCCTCGCCGGGTTCAATGTCTCTGTTCGTGATGAAGTGAATCTCGTACTTTCCGTCGATGGCTTTCAGGTTGACGTCGACGTTCGGTTCGCACGTGTGCGACAAGCGCCCGGCGTAGTTGTTCTCGTGCATGGCGTCGCAAAAGAGCACCGAGTAGCCCTCGGCGTCGCCTCCGGGACGTTCGATTTGCATGTTGTAAAACTCGGGTGGCCCCTTGTCGTTCAACCCTCTCGCCTTTTGCACGGAGCGAATCGCGTCTTGTTTCTCCGCCCACGCCCACGGAGGATAAATCTCTCCGAGGAAATCGATGAGGAACTCACCCTTCTTGATGGGTTTGTTGCACACGACGCCGAAACCTTTACGGTGAACTAAATAATATTCGGGCGTCGCCCTCGCCGCGCTCGCGAGCTTCCACATCGCTTTGGAGAAGGCAACGCTCGTCGTGTCTTGAGGTTTACGCTCAAGCTTCTCGGCGAGATCTTCCGCGGCCAACGCGAGACTCTGCGTCGCCAACGTGTCGGGCGTCATCTTGCCGTAGCTCTCGTTGACTTGCGAGAGCAACTGCCTGTACAACTTCCACACGTCGTCCTCAGAAAAGTCTGGAAGCACGAGTTTGAGCGTATCCGTCGCGTCGCGACCGGTGACAAAATCGACGCCGTATGTTTCCTGTTCGATGACCTCCGTGACGAGCTTTTTGCGCTCAGACTTGGTTCCGAGCGACGGCCACCATCCCGGGGGATGTTCGTCGTCGACGTCCGCCGTCTGCTTCTTAGAGTTCTTGGCGAACGGATGGTTGTCTGCGAGCGTCGCCGAACGCTCGATCTGGCACTCCTTATCGTCCATGCGATCGACGTATTCCTCGATCACCGTGAATTGCGTGCGCAGAGCGGTAGTGTCGGGGTGCTTTTTCTTGGCGCTCTTCTCGATGCCCGACGATTTGAGCACAGTCTCCGCAGCCTGTCTCCAAGATTTACACACGCTCGCGAAGCGACCGATCTCGCGCGCTGCTTCTTCGGCCGCATCCTCGGGGTTCAATGGTTTCGGTTTCACCGGTTCTGCCGCGTCGACGTCGTCATTCTCCGTTTTGATTTCAGACTTGACTTCAGCCTCCGCCGAGCCGTCCAGAATAAAGCCGAAAATTGTCATCAAATTACGAAGAGAGAGTTGGTTGATGGGACCGGGAATGAAGGCTTCATCGAGCTCCATCATCACGCTCTTAGTCTTCGCTTTCTTCGACTTACCACCACCCTTGCCGTCGGCGATCTCCAGACCGACTCGCTCAAACCACCGCCCGATGAACATTTGCGGCACCGGACCTTGCATGAGCACCTTCACGGAAGCCTTGTACTTACGCGTGGCGGCTCTCCCGCAGTGCGCTTCCCATCCCGTGCCCGTGAAGAGTCGACCGTCTCCTTCGCCGCTCACCGACGCGCACATGTGTTCTGGCTGTTCACAATGACATCTGAACATGTTTCGGCGCGCGAGGTACACGCCCGGAAAGCCGTTGCACACGACTGGGATTTGCAGCGGAATGGTGTCTTTGAGGACCGTCAACGGCGGCTTCGGACGCGGAGTGCCGGGAACCCACGACGGTAGTTCTTCGGGTCCTTCTTCGAATTTCGCCGTCGTCGTCTGCGGCGGCGGAGCCTTCGGCGCGTCCACCGCGCTCGGCTTGTCCTGTTCATCCGTTAGCGACACGGCGACGCGAATGAGACCTTTGGGAATCGGCCCGCGGCCGGCGGCGAAATGCGCGTAGTGCGCCTGCAATTGCGCCTGATGTTGAATCTTACGAATCTCCTGATCCTGCATGAACTTGTCCACCTCTTCGTTCTCCAACTCTTGCGGCTTGGAGCAACACGCGTACTCTTTATCGGCGTTCATCGCGCACACCCAACGATCCCGCATCGTCGTCGCGTCGGTGACGGAAAACTTCACCTTGCGCCATTTCCCACACCCCACGCTCTCGCACTGCACCCACGACCACTCGTCGAAAGGTCCAGGATGCGGCGGAGCGTTCGCCGCCGCTCCAACCGACGCGGACGATCCATTCTTCCCGCCATTCTTCACCTTTTTCGGCATCAACACCGTGTACGTCCCATCCTCGCGAAGATCAATCTCACCCTTTCTGTGTCTCTCCTCCAAAAACGCCATTCTCTTCCGTTTCTGCGCCATTCTCGTCCGTTCGTTGATCACCTCTCGTTTACTCGCCGCCTTGGCCTCTTCGTCCGCGCGCACGCTCTCATCCAATATCGCATCAATCTCCCGATCCGTCGCCTCCTGCGCCCTCGCGCACGAATTAAACCTCCCATCCCTTCCATCCGCGCACGTAAACCCCGACCCAGTTCGCCCCAACGCGTCTCCCACGCATCTCGGCACCCGTCGCCACCGCGCGCACCCCGGCGCGTCGCACTGCACCCACGCCTCCCTCGCCGCGTCCCATCCGCGTCCCGGCGTCGCCCCCATCGCCCCCCACGCCTCATCGCGGTCATCGATGATCCCCAAACGTTTTCTCGCGCGTCGTTCAATCTCCACCGCGCGCGACTCGCGCTTGACGGCCTCGATCGTCGCGCGTCCGCCTCGCGCGTCGACCCACGCGTCGTTTTCTCTCACCGCCGCGCTCTCGCGTCGCTCCCGCGTCGATCGACGCGGCGCGACGACGTCCGACATCTCACGCGCGAGGTCGAGGGCGACAGGTTCGAGCGCGCGCGCGCGAGGACGCGTCGAGAGGCGTCGCGATGTGATGATTCGATGGGATTTGAAATGACGTGCAATGACGCGGCGTCTCTCGAGTGCGCGTCGCGCGAGAGACGCTCGACGAGGGGGTCCATGCTGACGCGCGCGTGCGCGACGTTAACGCGACGCGCGTCGGAGGCGTCGGCGCGCGCGTCGAGCGCGAGCGCGAGGGCGACGCGACGCGACGGTCCGACGCGCGCGTTGACTCGGCGGGGACGACGGGCGTCGGGGACGCGCGCGCGCGAGCGATGGGACTCGAGGGACGGCGACGACGTCGGGGGACGCGCGAGAGGGCGACGGTGGTCGGGGACGCGCGCGAGCGCGCGCGAGAGGACGGAACCGGGCGCGGTGGACGTGTGGTGTCACGACGCGGCGGCGAGCGACGACGGGCGGGACGCGGAGGACGAGGTCGCGCGCGGGATCGTGACGGCGAGGGAGTGGGAGGAATTGAGAGGCAATCGTACGAGATTGGTGGCGCGCGCGTTCGCGAGGCGGACGTTGGCGAGGTACGATGGGAACGGGACGAGGGGGAGAGACGTGACGCTCGCGACGGGGGCGCGCGGGAAACCGCGCGTCGAGGCGCCCGAGGGATTGAGAGGACTCGAATTCAGCGTCTCGCACTGCGATGGGTTGACGGCGGTCGTCGTGTCCGCGAGCGGGGCGTGCGGGATCGACGTGGAGGATGAAAATAGACGAATAGGAACCGACGTGGGCGCGTTCGCGAGGCGGTGGTTGAGCGAACGCGAGGCGGCGCGTTTGGATCGCATCGAGGATGTCGACGAGCGCGCGCGCGCCTTCATGCGATTGTGGACGGTGAAGGAAGCGTACGTCAAGGCGCTCGGTCTCGGCATCGCCGGTCGACCGTTTCGAGAGTTTGACGTCGCGTGGGACGAAGCCGCGCCCGCGTCGGACGCGTGGACCGTGAACCTTCGAGACGACGCGCGAGACGACGCGGAGAGGTGGCGTCTGACGCTTCTCCGACCTCGCGCATCGCACCCGCACGTCATGTCGCTGTGCGTGCCCGCGACCGCGAGCGGTGACGCGCCTCGCGTGCGCGCGCGCTGGGCGTCGCTCCTCGACGACGACGCGTCCGTCGTCGACGTCGACGATTCTTTCACCATCCTCGGCGCGTCTCGGCATCGCACCTAGTCGGAAATGCCGAACGCGCGCACCTGTAATTATACCGCGACGACGACTCGATCGCACCGTGCGTTCGACTCGTCGACCGACGTCTCGAAAAAGCGCATTCGTCCCGACCGCCGACCAACCGCCGCACGCGCCACAACTCGCCGTGCCCATCGCCGTGGACGCGCACGAGACGATGCGCGAGGCGAACATCGCGCGTACCAAGACGCGCACGCGCGAACTCGGCGTCGAAAGCGCCGCGCGCGCCGCCACCGCGCCTCCAAAACGTCGCAAGATGACGACGCCCGCGTCGACGTCACCTCCGTCCCGACGAACCTCTTCGCGCGCGCGCACCGCACCCGTCGCGTACGGCCGCGACGCGCGCGATGCCTCGGTCGAGAACGCATCCGCGCGCGCGTCTCGCGCGTACGAACCGACGACGCCGCCGGAATCGCGCGTGAAGAGCGCGAGAAGGTTGCCAGAGGGGACGCTCCCGGACGGCGCGACGCGAGACGCCAAGAGGGGACACTTGGTGTTCGAGGATCGAGCGGATTTCACCCCGAATCTCACCCCGGCGCAGGTGATTCGCGCGGGGTCGTGGGGTGGATGTTACTTTCACCCGCGAGGCGGGAAACAGGGCGTTCGAGGACCGTGCGATATCGACGCGAAGGAGTTTCCGCGCGAGTGGTTTGAAGGCGTGGCGCCGCGCGAGTATCGCAATCGAAGGTACGCGCGCGAGACGAACATGTACGGCGTCAAGGCTGGACAGACGCAACAGTATTGGGAGGAGAAGGGATGGATCGACGCGAGAGATCCGAGGGGGTGGTTCCAGTGGTATTGTAGATTTTATTTAGGGCGGCGTCTGAGGGACGGAGAAGACGACAGGCAGATTTCGAGGTGGAGGGGCGTGTGCGGCGAAAAAGGACGATGGAAGCGCAATCTCATAAATAAAATCATAGATAGAAACGCGCGGTTCGATGATTCGATCGTATCACCGGTCGTTCGTCAGACGCTGTTGCACTGGGCGTGCGAGGTGACGGCGGAGGACGTCGCGCGCGTCGCGAAGATGCGCGCGTAGGAATAGACTACGGTAGTTACATTAAATCCTTCATTCGTTACTGAACGCGCCGAGATCGGCCATTTCGTCTAAGAAGCTCAAATACTTGTCGTCGTGCGCTTTTCCCGACCCCGCGGCGGAGGACGCCTGCACGTTCGGCGCCGCGTTTATTGATCTGCCGGCGGCGACGCGCGGACGTTTGGCGTCCGGCGCCTCTTGTCGCTTGACGCGCACGCTCGCCGGGACGAGCGCTTTGAGCGCGGTGTTGTGCTCGGCCCTGATCGTGGGCGCGGCCGTGGGTGCGGCGCTCTTCGTGAACGTCGAGGGATCGGCGCGAGGTCGGGACGCGACCGCTCTGGGCGCGGCGAAGAATCCGGCGTCCCGTCTCTGCGGAGGCGGCGCGCGTCGCCGCGGCGGAGGCGGTCTTGGCATCGTTCCTATCGGTGCCCTGTGCACCACCGTCGTCGTCGTCTCCATCCTCGGTCGTTCGACGGTGGTGTTGTCTTCGTCACCATCGTCCGTGACGCTCGGTGGAGGCATCGGTGGCGGCGGCAGAGGCTCTTCGTCGTCGTCTTCGTCGTCCCTCGGCGGCGACAGAGGCGGCGGCGGGAGAGGCTCACCGTCATCGTCGTCATCCCCCGCGTTCGTCCCCGGCGCCTCCACCGCCGCGTTCTCATCCTTCCCCGCCTCTGGAATCACGATTTCAAATCCCGGCGGCGGTCCCGGCGGCGGCGGCATCGCGTCGTCGTCGTCGTCGTCGCTCTCCTCGGTTCGCGCTTCGGCCTCGGCTCTCCCGCTCGGTCCCGCCGGCAGCGTCCGCACCCCCGCGTCCCCTCCTCCCGCCTCCGCGCCCACTCCAGCCTTCCATTTCTGCGGTTTCCCCGGCGGCGGTCGTCCCGTCGGGTTCAGCGTCGGGTGCCAATACACCGAATCCTCCGGCTTTCGCTCGCTCTCCGCCCCGACGGCGTACGCCGTGCACGCGAGCGTCCTCGGCCGAGCCCTCGGCGCGGGACGTCCCGCCGCTCGATCCGCCGCGTCGCTCGACGACTTCTGATCGATCTGTTTCGACAGCCATCGCAGACGCTCGTCGATCTTGTCCTCTCGAACGCGCGCGCCCGGCGGCGGCGCGCGCTTGGCGCGCTCCAATTTCTCGCGCTCCTCCTCGAGCTCACTCAAGTCTTTGCGCTGCGCGGCGCTCGCGCGAGCCTCGGCGCGACGCGCCTTGTTCTTGGCGAGTTCACGCTTGCGCTGTTGCTTGCGGTACTTGTCCATCGAGCGCGACGAGAACTGACGAGGGCGCGGTGGGGAAATGATGAGCGATTCCCGCGGCGGCGGCGGCGCGGGACGCGCGCGTCGCGTCTCGGCGCGCGAGACTCGTTGGCGGCGCAAAATTGCAGAAATAATCAGAAATAATGAACATTAATCGATCACGACCAACGGTATTAACGTGCCGGACGATGCATACAATCAACGACAAGAAAACTGTCGAATCCCGGCGGGCGGAGCGTTCGGTCGCCGGTATTAGTTTGGAGTAACCTTGAACACGCCCGCGGACTCTAATACGGCGAGGTAGGCTCCCGCGATGCACAGCGAGATACACATCACGGGCCAACCGATTCTGAAGAAGGAGTTGAAGGTGATCGGGAAACCAGCCTCGGCGGAGATGCCGGCCATGACGATGTTGGCGCTGCTTCCGATGAGCGTGCCGATGCCGCCGAAATCCGCGCCGAAGGCTAGGGACCACGCGAGTGCCTCGATGGAGATACCCTCGACATTTTCGCTCATCTGCACGATGACCGGAAGCATAGTCGTCGTGAATGGAATGTTATCGACGAACGCGCTCGCGATGCCGGCGACGAGTTCGACGAGTAACATGGCGCCCACTTGCCGCTGGCCGATCGGGAAAGACGCGATGAGCGCGGATAACTCGTCCGCGATGGCTCGCAAGAGGCCGAGTTTGGCGATGCCTTCGGTGAAGACGAAGAGACCGGCGAAGAATAACAGCGAGTCCCATTCAACTTTTTCGAGAGCGTATTCAAACTCATCGTGGTTACCCGTCAACAGGATGGCGATGGCGCCGAACACAGCCACGTACGCGGGCTCCATGTGCATCACGGGATGCATGAAGAACAGCAAAATGACGAATATTAAGATTCCGCCGCTTCGAATGAGCAAGTTCATGTCGCGAATAGGATATTTACTGCGCAGTTCGTCGATGTCGACCGTGATCTTCTGGCCGAAGAGCGCTTCACCGTAGTACCACTTGACGAAGACGAAGATGGCGGGCATGGTGAGCAACACGCCCGGCGCGAGAACTCGCAAGAAATCCACGAATCCGATATGTTCCTTGAGCGCGTTGCCGATGATGATGTTCGGTGGATCACCGATGAGCGTCGCACAACCGCCGATGTTCCCGAAGATGGACAGCGGAATGAGAAGCGGACGCGGATCGATGTTCAGCGCCTTGCAGAGCGACAGCGCCACCGGCGCGAGGAGAAGCATCGTGGTGACGTTATCTAAAAAGGCGCTCAGAATGGCGTCAAAGATCATCATCATGACGAAGAGTCGCCACATGGATCCCTTCGCAGCCTCGACGATGCGCACGGACAAGAACTCGAAGACGCCGGTGCGGCTGAGTAAGGACACGATGATCATCATACCGAACAACAGCGCGAGAGTGCCGTGATCCATCCAGGTCAGAATCGTCGCGATCGAGGGTAATCTGTGCTGAAGCGACAGAATGAAGAGAACAGCCGCCGCTCCGATGAATGCAACGAGCGTGCGATGGATGACTTCCGTGATGATCAAACCGAAGACACAGATGAGAAGCACCGCGCCGAGCCAAATGCCGGCGACGCCGACCAAGCCCGTGTCCACCGCTGTGACGGAGATGGCGACCGGATTCGGGCAATCAGTCCTGAATTCGATCCAGGTAGATCCATGCGCGGCCGTGTAATCGTCAAGAACGTACGTGTTGAAACTGGACGTGAGGTGCTTACTGACGCCTTCGCCTCCACCGCCGAGAAGAGACCGGCGATGCGACGCGCCACTCCAATGCGGCGTGGTGACGTTCTTCTTGCTCGTCGCCAGCGGATGTCTGAGGCCGGTAGCCTCTTTTTGATATATTTCGTACGCGACGTAGTAGTCGCTCGTGCTGTACGTGCACGGGCCAACCAACAGACTGACCTCGAGTTGTCCCTTGCTCGCGTGATCGAGCTTGATAGCGCCCCGGTGCTGTGAATCGGCCCCGGTGTGGTGCTCGTGCTCTTCGTATTGATGAACGAGAAAAGGAATCATGAGCAAAATCATAAACGTTAGTCCAGCGACCAACATTTTCGCTCCCAAGATGGTGTACTCGCGTTTCCTCTTAATCGGCTTGTCTGACTTGTGCGTCGGCATGGGACACGCATCCTTGGGGCCATCTTCCACGTGGAACGCCGCGCGCAAGAGATCCATCTTTCTCGCCGCCTTCTTCGCGCCTTTCCTGCGCTGTCGAAGACCTTCGTACGAGACGATGTCGTGATAGTTTTCCTTCATCGAGCGCAAGCGTTCGCGCATGCGTTCGGCGAGACCCGGCAACTCCTTCGCCTCGACGGCGTCCGCGAGAAACATCAACGCATCAGTTTGCCTCTGAATCGCCTTGATCGCGCGTCTCGTCTTCTCCTCCTTACCCTCCAGCACGTTTTCATCCCCCGTGGCGTCGAATGACGTCCTCGGCTTCGGCTTCTTCTCCTTCGCCGCCTTTTTCAGCTCCTCCATCTTCGACCGCGACTTCTTCAACTCCGCCGCGAGACTTTTCCCAGTCGTCGCGCTCAGCGTCGTCGACCCACCCGCCACATTCCCACCGTCTCTCCCTCCCGCCCCCGGACTCCCCCTCACCGACGTCCCATCGCTCGTCCCTATCACCGCCGGCGGCGTCGGGTCGAACGACACCGACCCCACCGTCCGTCGTCCGCCGCCGTCCGCCGAGTGTCGTCCACCCCTTCCCTCCTCCATCGTCTCCAACATCGCTCTTCCCAGCGTCTCCGCCTCCGACGTTCCGAGAGTGGTATCCGGCGAGCTCTCGCACACGCGTTCACCTCCCAGCGCGTGCAGCGTGTGTCTCGACAGTTCCCTCCGCAGCGCGCGTCCCTGCGCCAGCGTCAGCGTGTGATGCAAACGCTCCTCATCGCTCGCGCCCGCGTCTTCGCTCGTCCGCGTCGCGTCCGCGCCATCACCCCGACCACCGCCACCGTCACCGCTTCGTCGCCTCGTCGAGCGCGGCGCGTCCTCGCTCGCGCGACCGCGCGGCATGGTCGCCGCCGCCGCCGCTCGACGGGCGCTTGACGATGCGATGCGACGTCCCGCGCCGCGCCGCGACGGGCACCGCGCGCGACGGGCACCGCGATCGCGAGTTCACGACGCGATCGATCGAGCTCGACTCGAGCGCGCGCGAGGACGACGCGTCGGCGTCGGCGTCCGTCGTCGGCGCGCGCGCGACCGCGTCGGGTGTCGACGCGGGGCGGGAGGGGGTACACGCCCAGGTTATGAATCGTTGAGAAGACGATCGTGGGTACTATGGGTCATGATTCGTCGCGAGTGGGTACACGCACGCGCCCAATCCATCCATTCCATCCATGCGTCGGTCGCATCAATCGGTCGGTGGTTCGGTCGTTCGATCCCGCAGTCGTCGTCGTCGTCGTCGACCGAAAGCGCGTTCGCGTTCGCGCGCGCGCGTCGCGTTCGCGCGCGCGCGTTCGAACGGTCGCGGACGTCGACGGGTCGTCCACATCGTCGATGGGGCGCACGAAGACGCGCGGGAAGACGAAGACGCTCACGCTCGGTGAATTCTTCGCCGAGACGCAGATTGGGCGGTCGAGCGGATTGCTCGGGGCGAGGTTGGCGCGCGCGAGCGATGGAGGGGAGGAGGATGAGGAGGAGTCGGGTCTCGGACGGTTCGCGCAGGTGGAGGTGGTGATCGGGAACGAGTCCAAGGCGTCGAGCGCGGAGCGCGAGGGCGCGTACGACGTGACGTGTTTCGCGAGGAGCGGCGGGCCGTGGGTGAAGAGCGCGACGTTCGTGTTCGGTGGTTCAGGGTTAGGGACGAAGAAGGTGGATGCCGCGCCGTTTGAGGTGCGGTACGAGTGCGAGACGAGCGTGGACGTGGAGGTGACGGTGCAGTTTGACCGCGCGCTGCAGTTGAGGCCGTTGCGGCAGATGCACGCGGTGGAACTGTCGAGCGAGGGGAAGGAGTTTAGTCGGCCGTTTAGCGTGGATGTGAACGCTAAGGCGCTCGCGCGTGTGTTGGCCAAGTCGAAGCGTGCGAGCGGTGGGAAAGAGGAGGCGACCGATGGGAAGGAGGACGACGGGTCCGGGTCGGAGACGCCGTCGAGAAACGCGTCGAGGTCGTCGCTCATCGAGGAGGATCTTTCGCGAGGGGTCGACGCGTGGGGGATTGAAGACGTGAGCAATTGGTTGAAGAGTTCGGAGTTGGGCGAGCTCGTGGAGAAATTCGCCTCGGCTAAGGTGAACGGGTACGAACTTCTTCGATTGACGGAGTCGGATTTGCGTCAAAGTTTACACTTGGAGAAAAACTTGGAACGCATCCGAGTGATTCGCGCTATTAACATTTTGCGCGCGAGCGCGGGCGCGGCGGACGCTGAGAAAACGCCCGATGAAAAAAGCGTGGCGCCTCCTCTCACGAAACCGCTCGGCGCGCCTCGCGGGGGGCTCAGTCCGCTCGAAATCGAACTGGACGTCTCGTGGATCGAATTCATCTCGGAAAAGGCGCGCGCGAGCGTACTGATCGGATGGTTCATGCACGTCCTGGACGAAGTAAAAGCGGCGGAATTCGACGAACCAGGACCGCAGCTGAGCGTGTACTGCGAGGCGACGTTACAAGCTTCGAGAAGTTGTGAGGACGCTCTGGAGGAGCGAGTGCTGGACATTTTAGAGTCGACGCCGGGATGGGATCCGAGACGGAAATTGTTTCCGAGCACATGTGATTTGGCGCAACTTAGCGATCAGTTGATGCAGCTGTATCTCGAAGTGAAGACGTTCGAGGAGTTTGCGGCCCTCAACATGGGTGACGAGTACGAATACGACCGACCGCGATCGACTCCTCCGAAAATGCTTGGGGGCAACGATTCACCGGGAAGAATGCTGATGCGCGCGGGCAGTGAATCAACGCAAACGATGTTTTCTCCGGCAAGCGTGACTGGAGCTTCGCCGTCGCCGAGTCGATTGAACATCGGCGCGCAGTCGTTTTCGCCCACTCCGCTCTCCAGTTTGGCGACTTCGTCGTTGCCCGAGGACGAACCCGTCGAGGGCGATCGCGTCATGGAGTTGAACACGGCTTGGGAGATTGATTATAACGATATAGAATTCGAAGGGGGTGTGCCCTCGTCGCAGAACAGAATCGGACACGGCGGGTTCGGCGAAGTATTCCTTGGCCGGTACCACGGCTCGCTGGTGGCGGTGAAGAAGCTCTTCAACCAGGACATGATGGGCAAAGGCTTGAGCGATTTCCGTCGGGAAGTGCAGATGCTGTCCAGACTTCGTCATCCATCCATCGTGCTTTGGCTCGGAGCCTGCACGCAGGCGCCCAATCTGACGATTGTTCTCGAGTACATGGACAAGGGCTCGTTGCATCAATTCATTCATCGCACGACGACTCCGTATTCGTTACTCACACTCACCCGTTGGGCGATGACGATCGCGCAGGGCATGGTGTATTTGCACTCTGCAAAGCCGTTCCCCATCGTACACTGCGATCTCAACACCAACAACGTCCTCGTCAACCGAGACGGAAACGTCAAAATCACCGACTTTGGTCTCTCCAAAGTCAAACATAGTTCTCGCATGTCGCGACAAACGGGCATGACGGGCACCGTCAACTACGCCTCCCCCGAAGTCATCCGAGGAAGCAAGTTCAGCGAAGCGTCCGATGTGTTCGCATACGGCGTCATTCTCTGGGAACTTCTCACGCGCCGCATTCCTTGGGAGGACTTGAACGAGTATCAAATTGTCTTTCAAATGACGTCGCAGCTCGAATCACCGCTCGCGGCGACGGCGAAAGCGCTCGAGATCCCAGACTCAGCGCCCGAGGGGTACCGTAAAATCATCCACGGCACGTGGGCGACCCAACCCGAGCGCCGAAGCACATTCAAAGACGTGTTGGTGGACATTCGAGATATATACCGCGAGCAAGTCGAAAAAGAAAAGGCGCTGCGCGCCGCTCTACGCGGAAGCACCTCGAGTCTCAGCGCCGCCCCGGCCGGGGACGCGGGCGCGTAAATATCGACCGCGCACAGCAAGAGTCCGCGCGCCGAGCGCGCTGGACGAAAACCTAGCAATTAGCTCAATAGATGATGTAAAACGACGCGCGCGCGACTGTAAAGCGTCACTCGCCGACTCGATTCCCATCCATGGCTCGCGACGACGAACGCGACGAACGCGACGACGATCGTCGTCGATACGGCCGAGAGCGATCGCGAGAGCGCCGTCGTCGAAGCCGTCGCGCCGCCTCATCCTCGTCCTCGTCCTCGTCCTCGTCGTCTTCGGGTGACACGCGTCGCCATCGTCGAAGACGGCGCGACCGAGAGGGACGCGAGGACGCGCACGAGGACGCGCACGAGGACGACGACGGCGCGGCGAACGAAGAAGACCAGGTGCATCGATTCAAGCGATTTCTCAGGCACAGATCGAAACGTTTAGAGGCGATTCGGCGCGAGGCGGAGCGCGCGGAGCGAGAGGCGTTGGACGCGGGCGAGGCGCTCATAGGTCCGCCGCCGCCGCCCGCGGCGATCGGGCCGGACGACGCCGTCGATCACGGCTCTCACCTGTTAGCGGGCGAGGGCGCGGCGATGGGGGCGTTCGTGCGAGATGGGCAACGGATTCCTCGCCGCGGGGAAATTGGGCTCAAGACGGAACAAATTGAACGCTTCGAGCAACTCGGTTACGTCATGTCTGGGAACCGGCACGCGCGAATGAACGCGGTTCGCATGCGTAAGGAGGCACAGGTGTACAGCGCGGAGGAGAAAGCGGCGCTGGCGGCGCTCAACAAGGAGGAGCGGTTGGCGAAAGAGCAGCGCGTGCTCGACGACATGAGAGCCTTGGTGGCGCAGCAGCTAGAAACGAATCAAAAGTCTTAGCAACAATGTTTGCAATAAGTTACAGTCTACTCTAGTCGGAAGGAAGAATGTTGATTTACTCGCCCCAAGTCATGGTTTCGCTCGGTTTGTCGTTCTCGTCGTCATCGTACTTGGCGAGATGGTCGTGAAAGTTTTTTAGCGAGGTGATGATACGCTCCGAAAGCGCGTTTCCAAGCGATGCCGATTTCCTCTTCTCCTCACCATCGTCCTGCTTTTGCACGTAGAATTTCATCGATTTAGAAGCCTTTGATGACTTTTTGGACTTCGGAGAGTCATCGTCTGACTTCGACTTCGACTTCGATTTTCGCCCGGATGATTTTTCGGACTTCGGAGAGTCATCGTCTGACTTCGACTTCGACTTTCGCCCGGATGATTTTTCGGACTTCGGAGAGTCATCGTCTGACTTTGACTTCGATTTTCGCCCGGATGATTTTTCGGACGTCGGATAATCATCAT
>MDTE01038079.1_pt1 | contig 19629 bp, 21 predicted proteins | sample 811231 | NCBI WGS metagenome assembly MDTE01 (sample SAMN05326651, study PRJNA326480) | marine metagenome | isolation source: seawater | place: Indian Ocean: Red Sea | collected 2010 | reverse complement strand
CAAGCCGCGCGCGGGTTTCGACGACCTGCGCGTCGGCAGACGCGGCATTGAAGCGATAGGTCGCGGAATCGAGTGTCGCGACCACCGCGCCGCGTCCGACCCGATCGCCGATCTCGGCGCGTACGGAGGTGAGGGTCCCACCGACTTCGAAGCTGAGTGACGCGCGCTGTTCGGCGCGTACGCGCGCCGGGAAGGTCACTTGATCGTCGGATGTGGTTTCCGAAGCGCCGACTTCGACCCAGGCGACAGGTCTGGGCTCGGGCGGTTTTTCCGTTTCGGAACAGCCAGCCAGCAAGAAGGCTGACCCAAAAAGGGCGAGGGTATGTTTCACGATGGGTCTCCCGATGGTGCGGCCTGCCAGCCGCCGCCGAGTGCGGCGTACAGCCCCGCCATGGCAAGACTCGCCTGGCGATAGGCAATCGCTCGGCCGCGTTCCGCATTCCGCAGACCCCGCTCAGCCTCTTGCAAGCGAAGCTGGTCGATCGCGCCGTACTGGAACTGGATGCGGGCGAGGCGGTAATTTTCTGCCGAAAGGGTCGCGGCGCGCTCGCTCAGTGCAAGTGCCTCACGTCCCAGGTCGTAGCGGGCGATGGCCGTCTCGGTTTCCTCGAGCGCGGTTAGAATGCTTTGCTCGTAAGCAAGCGCAGCCCGGCGCGCTTCCAACTGAGCGAGATCGATTTCCGCGCGGATTCGACCGCCTTCGAAGACGCGCCACGACAAAAACGGCACGATGGAATAGCTGGTGCTGTCGCCATCGAAGAGCGTATCTAGCGCGATCGATGAGAAGCCCCCTGCCGCGTTGAGGCGCAGCTGCGGGAAAAGCTCGGCCCTCGCGACGCCAATCTCGGCGGTCTCGGCCGCCAGTTCGCGTTCAGCGCGCGCGATATCGGGGCGCCTTCGGAGCAGATCGGCGCGCAGGCCGACAGGCACGTCGAGCAGCGCGACCTCGTTCCGATCCTCGGTCGCGAGCGCGATCTCTCGTTCCGGCAACCCGCCGATCAGCGGCCCGAGAGCCAGGGCAGCAGCCCTTATCTCGACATCGAGGCGCGGAAGCTCGGCTTCGATGCGGGCGAGCTCGCTTTCAACGAGCAGCAGGTCGGCACGCGATATTTCGCCCTCGCGAAGCTGAATATTCGAGAGCGCCAGCAGTTCGCGCTGCGCCGCGATGCTGGCGAGAAGCGCGCCGCGCTCGGATTGGTATCCGATCAGGGCAAGATAGGTCGAAGCCGTCTCGATGGCCACGGCGAGCCGTGCACCGTTGGCGGCTGCAATCGCGCCTTCGATGCGCGCATCGCCCGCTTCCAGAGCGCGGCGCGTTTGGCCCCATAGGTCGATCTGCCAGGCGAGCGACCCCCCGACATCGTAGATTTCAAGTTCTCGCTGAAAGCCGGGGATCTGTGCAAAACCCGGATTGGCGTTGAGGCTTTGCTGCAGCGCGGTGACGGAGGCATCGGCTCCGACCGATGGAAGCGCGGAAGCCCTGATTTGCGCGCGTCGCGCCCGCGCTTCCTCGACCCGAAGGAGTGCCTGTCGGATCGTCAGATTGTCCTGCAGCGAAGCTTCGACCAGCCGAGTGAGCACCGGATCGCCCAGATTGCGCCACCAGGCGATGAATTCCGCTTCGGCGACCGGTACGCTTTCCCGATCGATCCAGTCGGTCGCTGTCGCCTCGATAGGAGGCCGCTCGTAATCAGGACCGACCGTGGCGCAGCCTGCCAGACCCGCCGAAAAGACGGCGGCTATCCATCGGCGATGGTGTCGTGGTCGCATTGTGAGTCTGATCATAATGGGCTGGCCTGCTAGGCGATTCGCTCTGAACCGTCCAGTACAATCTAAAACGAATTTGCTAAGTCAGCCGCTTGTTCCTGAAGGATTTCAGCAGCGGCTCCTGCGCGAAAGTCGCGTTAAAGCGCCGATAAGAGACGAAATATGTCGGATAACTTGGCGAGAGATCAATAGGTATATCGATTCCGAACGCCAAGCAGAAAAGCTACCCAAAAGTTCATCATGAACCTTCGGGTTGGCTTTCTGAAACCGAATCGCCTATGGCCACTTTCAGATCGGAACGAAGTGGAGCAGATGAACAAGATCACGCAGACGAAGAAGCGGGCGGCGATTCTCGCCGGGGCTCAGCGCGTGTTCGTACGCGAGGGGTACGAGGGTACCAGCATGGATGCAGTGGCGCGCGAGGCGAAAGTCGCCAAGCCGACGCTCTACAATCACTTTCGCGACAAGAACGCGCTCTACGTTGCGGTGGTCGAGCATTCCTTGACCCGGGTGCGCAGCGAGATCGTACCACCGGAATTGCGCGACATGACCGCGACCGAAGGTCTCAAGGTCATCACCACGCGCCTCGCACGCATGTTCGGGCGTGACGACGACGTGCTGCGTCTGTGCCGCATCTGCATCGGCGGCTTCGACCGCTTTCCGCTCGCTACTTCGACCTTCATGTATAACGGCCCCCAACGCGGCAACCGCGAAGTAGCGAGCATGATCGCGCTATGGGCCGGGCGGGGCGAGCTAGCGTGCGACGATCATGAACTTGCCGCCCAGCAATTGGGTGAACTTTGCAAGGTCGGGATTTTCGATCCGCGCTTGTACGGCTCGCGCGAGAAGGCGTCGATCGACGAATGTCACCGGATTGCTGTGGCCGCGTATCAGACCTTCATGGCGCGATATGGCAAATAGGAGCATGCGACGCAGGCCTGGTATCGCCTCGCGGATACCAAGACGGACATCGCCGAGAGCGATGCTTTTGATCGTCCTTTCTGCCGCGCTCGGTGCCTGCGCAACTCTGCCCGAGCGCGAAGACGTTTCCTCGGCGGCGCGGATGGGTGGACAACTCGTTGATTTCACCGGCACGCGGTTCGATACAGAGGCATCAATCGAGATTATCCGGCCATGGCATGATCGCTGGATGGCGGAGAGGCGAGCCTCGGGTGACGACGAACCGATCGACCTGCTGGCCATCTCCAGCGGGTCGGACAAAGGAGCCTTCTCGGCAGGCTTCCTTACGGGCTGGAGCAAACGCGGCGACCGGCCCGACTTCGATCTCGTCATCGGGGTCAGCACCGGCGCGCTTATCGCGCCTTTTGCTTTTCTAGGTCCAAGCGAGGACGACGCTTTGCGCCGCCTCTACACGACAATCGACGCGGACGACATCTACCGTCAGCGTGCGATCTCCGGGCTGCTCGGTGGACCAGCTTTTGCAACCAGCCGTCCCTTGCTCGAAATGATCGAGCGCGAGGTTTCGCCCGAACTTGTCGAGCGGATCGCAGAGGAACACCGGAAGGGTCGCCGCCTTCTGGTAACTACGACCAATCTTGACACGCAGCGCGGCACGATCTGGGATCTGGGTTCTATCGCCGTCTCGCCGATGCCCAACCGCGAGCATCTTATCGAGAGTCTCCTTCTAGCCTCCTCGAGCGTCCCTGCGCTGATGCCGCCCGTAATGATCGATGTCGAGGCGGACGGGCAGCCCTTCCGCGAAATGCATGTTGACGGCGGCACCGCAGGAAGCTTCCTCGCGATACCGCCCAGCATCCTGTGGGGACAGGCCGAGCTCCGTGAGCGAGCGGATGTGACTAACGGCTCCTTCACCATTCTGTATAATGGCCGCCTTGCGCCGCAGGTCGAAGGCGTCGAGCCAACGGCTTTTTCGATCCTGCGCCGCTCGATCGAAACCATGATCGCCCATGCCGATAGGAACATCCTACGGTCCTATCGCGAATTCGCCGTCCATCATGGCGTAACGCTTGCGGTCTACCAGATCGGTGACGATTTCGATGATGACGCCTTCCCAGACGAGCAGTTCGATTCCGCATTCATGCAGGCCCTGTTCGCCCATGGCGAAGAGCAGGGACGTCAGTGATGATGTAGGGGCCTGCCGGCCTCCTACGGCGTTGGCCGTCGGGTTGCGAAGGCCAGCAAAAAGCATCTGTCAATGCCAGCGGACGCTGCATCTGAATGCTAATTTTTGTTCTCTCGGGCCTGCTGGTAGTTGCATTGAACTGCGCGAAACAGGTCACCTTCATGGGCGCGGCTATCGCTTTGCTCAACCGGTTGGTCGCGGATCGCGTCAAACCGACAACGCTCCAATTCATGGTCGCGGTCGTTCTAACTGCATTCTGGCTGATGCTTGGGTTGGTTTGCTCAGTCTGCCTTTGGGCGTCACGTCAGTCTGGAGAAGTAGGGCCGACGCACCCATGAAGCATCTAGCTAAACCGGACATCATCGCAACTCCGCTTGAAGGCGTTACCAGTTGCGGTTGGGTTCTGACAGACAGCGGTCTGGGTCTCAACCCGCGCAGACCGGATCGCAACTCTGTCGAAGAAGTCAGCCGATATCTCGCGAGGTTGCCTGGTTTTGACGTCGAACCGCTACAGCGTACTTGGCTGATGGTAAGTGTGATGGTTCTAAGCCTGAGAGGCTGAATGAAGAACTCCAGAAATCAACGTGTTAGGCGGCCCGATCGAGTCCTCTTCTGGCACCATTTGTTCTTCTCTTGTTCTCTCAGATAATCTATAAAGCCCGCAGAAATCCTAGGGATTTGGCCCTTGGATCGTTCCGGATCGTCCCGCCTGTTCTCGGGGGTTCCAGACATTTTTGCGGGCCTTTTGCGGGCCTTTGCGAAAACCACATTGGGAAAAGGCCCGCACATGCCTCTGACCGAGACTCGGCTTCGCGCCCTCAAGACGAAAGACAAGCCTTACAAGGTCGCTGACCAGCGCGGCCTCTATATCGAGGTCACGCCTGCTGGCGGCAAGCTCTGGCGCTTCCGGTACCGGATCGGCAAGATCGAGAAGAAGCTCGCAATCGGGAGCTATCCCGAGGTCAGCCTCAAGCAAGCGCGAGACGCAACCTACGAGGCGCGCCAGGCTGTTGCTTCCGGGATCGACCCAGCCTTTGAGAAGCGGAAGCGGAAGATCCGCGAGGAGTTTCTTTCTGCGCAGACTTTCGAGGCAGTCGCACGTGAGTATAGAGGCGAAATCCGGTGTTAGCATTCGCTTCGCGATCCCCAACCACCCCTGGGTGGATGAAAAGGATGGCGCAGCGGTGCGCATTGCGATGACGGTGGCTGCCCCGCAGGGCAAGTCCGGACGCGAAGCGGGCATGATCCAGACGGTCATTGACGAGAGTGGCGCGCCGCAGACGATCACCTTCGGCATCAATCTCGGCTTAATCAGCGCGGACTTGCGCATCGGAGCTGATGTGGCATCGACCAAGGCGCTCGATGCAAACGAAAACCTGTGTTCACCGGGGGTGAAGTTGCATGGCAATGGCTTCATCGTCACGCCGGAACAGGCAGAGGCTTTGTCGGTTCAAATCACCTATGCGCAACCACCCAACATTCGCACCGGAATTGGCGATGGCGATGCTGTAATCTTCGATTATCGCAATGGGCGCGATCTCGCCTCGCGGCCTCGCGGTGTGAAGGTGATTGATCTTTATGGCCTTATCGAAGCGGATGTGCGGGATCGGCATCCCGCTGTCTATCAGCACGTGTTGGCCAATGTGAAACCGCATCGTGATGAGAACAACCGGGCCAGCTATCGTGAGAATTGGTGGCTGTTTGGCGAGCAGCGGTCCGAACTGCGCAAGGCCCTGCGTGGGGTGACCCGCTATATCGCCACCATCGAAACGGCCAAGCACCGGGTGTTCCAGTTTCTGCGGATGTCGATCCTGCCCGACAACAAGCTGGCCTGCATCGCACTGGACGACGCCTTCTGGCTGGGCGTGCTGTCGAGTCGTTTCCACGTTCCATGGGCTATCGCCAGCGGCGGTAGGCTCGGCATGGGCGACGATCCCGTCTATGTGAAATCCCGTTGCTTCGATCCTTTCCCATTTCCCGCTGACGTGCCCGAAACTCTGAAAGACAAGATCCGGGCCGAAGCCGAAGCGCTCGATGCCCTGCGCAAGCGAGTTTTGGCCGAGCACGAGGATCTGACCCTTACCAAGATCTACAACGTGCTCGAAGCCTTGCGGGAAGGCCGTGATTTGACTGATGCCGAGCGAGACATGCATGATCGAGGGCTCGTCACCCTGATCCGCCAGCACCACGATGCCATCGATGCACTGGTGGCAGAGGCCTACGGCTGGCCTGCCGACCTATCTGATGAGGACATCCTCAACCGCCTTGTTGCGCTCAATAGAGAACGCGCTGCGGAGGAATCTCGTGGCCTCGTCCGGTGGCTGCGCCCCGAGTTCCAGAACCCGCAGACGGACAACTGGCTGGATACCGGATCGGGCGTGAAACCTGTGCGGCCCGAGGCTGTCGCCGAACACCTGCCCGACAATGTGATCGCCTGGCCCGGCTCACTTCCCGAACAGGTTAGCGCCGTGCAGCAGGTGCTGTCCTCCGCGCAGGTGCCGCTTGCCCCTCAGGATGTCGCCCGCGCCTTTCAGGGTAAGCGAGCTGCAACCGTTCGCCCAGTGCTCGATGCCCTCGCAGGTATCGGCATGGCCCGACGGTTAAAGGATGGGAGATATGCGGCGTGATTTGTGAATTTAGGAACACCAGATGAAGATTTCTCAGGCCCTGGACAAAATCGACGAGAAGCAGCTCTTTGTGCCCGCTTTCCAACGCGAGTACGTTTGGAATCGCGACGATGCGAAGCAGTTGGTGGACTCCCTTATCAAGGAATATCCAACGGGGACGATGCTGACTTGGGAGACCAACAACCCTCCCGAATTGAAGGGGCCTCACAAATACGATGAGAAGCAGGGCGCTGTAAGGATTCTACTGGACGGGCAGCAGCGGCTGACAACCTTGTACATGCTAATTCGCGGAGGCTTGCCGCCCTACTACACTGCTCCAGAAATTCTCAACGACACGCGTGGCCTTTATGTCAATGTGGAGACCAGAGAGCTTGAGTACTACAAAAAGCTCAAGATGGAGAACGACCCGCGCTGGCAAAACCTGACGGACATTTTTCAGCGAAAGATCAGAGCAAAGGATGTGGTCCGCTCTTTGGAGGACAAGGGCGAGGAAGTTACCCAACCGCGCGCATTTGCTGTTCTATATCCGCAAGCCTGCGCTCGCCGCAGATCCGACACTTGCTGAATGCGCCTTCGCAATTCACCCGGCGGATACTGCCAGGAACGCCGCCGGCGAGGTCACGATCCGAATTGCCGATCCGACAGCTGCTGGCTTTCTCGCCGACTGGCTTTTTCCAATGTTCGGAAAAACGCAAGGCAGAAGAGACGGCGCGCGGAGGCAACCGCTCATTCTCTCCGCCGATGAGCATTTTATAGAGAATGCCTTCCGCGCTTGGCGTGACGCGCTTGTGCAGGAGGCAGAGCAGCTCGGTACCCGCAGATACTGGCTTTCGAGGCAGGGCATCGCATTCGTTGAACGACCCGATCTGAACCTCTCATTCGCAACAACCCCCGAAGGTCAAGACAACGCGGTTCACGTCAACGTGCCCCAGACGGCTGGAAGCGAAAATCCTCTCTCCGGCATCGGGACCGCCGAAGACGGGGTGCGGTATGTGCTGCGACAGGCGTGGCTCCAGCCCAATGAAATGTCCCCCGAAGCGATCCGGGACGAGGTCTTTCACGAACGAACCGGTCTCGCACCCGTGCAGGTTATTGTCGCTGGCCGACCATCTCGACGGAGCTGGCATGTTGTTGCGCGACTCGATGGCGTAAGCGCGGACGAAATCCGGGACGAGACCGCGAACTTCGTGGGTCGGTGTTGGTCCGCACGCCTTTGGGATCGTGACGCCAGCGCGGACCGTGATCGGCTGACCGAACTTTTCGGCGCCGACGAGCGCGGCGGCCAAAGCGGCTACGCGGTACCGGCACACGAGCGGCTGCTGCGCCGCCGCCACGGCGACGTGTGGCTTGCCCTGAATGCCGTCCTCGCTCGCGAGGGCATCCAAATGAGCAAGCCGAGGCATTTTGCGGGTTACGAGGTCGACGCGGTTATCCACGCGCCGTCCGGGCCACTGCTCGTCGAGATTAAGGCCGGGACCAGCGCGGCCGATATCTATGCCGGGATCGGCCAGCTCGCGCTATACCCGCAGCTGCTCCCTCGCCTGCAGGAAATGCCGCGCATCCTGTTGCTGCCGGGCAATCCGAGGCCAGCGCTCGTGGCCGCGGTCGGGAGTTGCGCCGTCGAATTGCATTCCTATGCGTTCGGTAGCGAGGGGCAAGCGACATTTTCCGCTGCGTTCTTGAAGCGATGTGGTTGCAAATTCTGATGGCCGACCCTCTGCTACTTCCGCTTGCCGAAGTTCTCATACAGGCACGTGTTCGGTGAGAACTCGTTCGTCACCTTACCACCACCAGTCGAGCCACCGCCGCGACCCATCATCCTGTTTCAGGTGCCCATCTTGGCCCGGCAAGTCATCCAGATTGGGCGCAACCACGCGCGAAAGGTTCTGAACGGACCGCATTAGGTCGACGCGATCGGCTTGAGCGAGCGTCCAGCTGCCAGCGCGATGATCAGCAAGGAATTGGGAATGTTTTATAAGTTCATGGGTGGAAGCGACGAAGATCTGGTCGCGGTCTTCGATCATGCCGTCGTTAACGGCTCGCTCAAATTTACGTCGGGGGCCCGGTTCAACGACCCGTTCGAGTTCAAGTTCATGTCGGTTGCACCTGGTCGCGACGCCTATGAGGCTTGGCACCGCACGCATCGGCCCGACGTGACCGCGGCGCAGCGCGACCATGGCTGGGAAGCGCTGACCGGCAAGCAAGCCGACTGGAACAGCGGGCTTGTGCCGCGCATGACAATGCTCGAGCACCTCTATGTGCTGTGCCTCGCGCAGCGCTGGGACATCCACCTCATGTGGTCGCATTATACTAGCGCGCATCATGGCTTCGCGATCTGCTACAAGCGCGAGATCGTGACCGCGCTCGCGACGCTGCCCGATTACGAGATGCACGGCGATGTTGTCTATGGCGATGCGGTGCCGGACTTGCGCTGGTTTTCCGGACCGCCCCAAGACATCATGCTGCCGGTCTTGCTGACCAAATCGTCGGACTGGGCCTATGAAGCCGAGCACCGCGTCGTGGTGACCGGGCCGCCGGGCAAGGAAGCGCTGTTCCATGCGATTGACCCCGACCTGATCGCCGGCGTGATCCTCGGCGCGCGCGTGCCAGAGGCTCTGGTCGGAAAGGCGCTGGCGCTTCGCAAGGCTCGCCCGGATTTCACGGTAGAGGAAGTCGGTTCAGCCCGTGACACCTACAAGCTGACTACTCACCGGATCGAAGACAACGTCCGACGGATGCGCGGATTTCTTTGAACAGGTCAACAACGACTCCGATGAACACGCCAGCAAGCATCCGCCCCGCAAGGCGCAAGATCACCCGCGCCGGAGGCAACAGCCCGATGATCGGCTTCAGCACAGTCGACTTGATCAGGATATCGTATTGCCTGCTCTCGCTATGATCGTTCGTAATTATGTTACGAACGGCTTCGATATCCAACACGAAGACCAATGCAAAACACATCCGCGTCTTGAGGATTATGGAGTGCCGTCTTAGGAGGATGCAAACGGTTGACTAGGCGCTGCGTGCACATGAAATATCTCGATCACGACGGCGCTGACTCTTTTTATCTGGCTAGCATTACCGGTTCTGAGCGTCCGGAGATCCCAGCCATGTCCCGGGCTGGGCGCCCTTTAATCCGGTAATGAGCCCCGCAATGACCAGCAAGCCCGAGGCCCCGGTAGCAACGGCGACGATACCGGCTTGTTGTCCGCCCGCGGCGTAGATTCCTGCCAGAGCCCACAGGAATACCAGCGCATATGGCGGGTTCCCGCGTCCGCGTGCGACCGCGAGGGCCCCGATAATGCCGCCGATGATCACGATTCCGGCGCTAATTGCAGCCGCAGCATCACCGCCCTCGATTCCGTGATACCTCAGCGATGCCGCGATGTTCACGATCGTTGCGGCCGTGAGCCAGGCTGCGAGAGCGCTGAGGGGTAGCACCACAAGCCAGCGCTGTATCCGCGTAAATGCGATTTCCCACCCGGCGAACACCCGGTACGTCCAAAGCAGACAGGCCAGCGTGAAAATAATGATCGCGGCCGAGATCGCCGAAAGACCAAAGGACTGCGTGTACAAGGCCCATACGGCGTTACCCATGAAGGCTCCTGCCGCCGGCCAACGCAGTCGTGCGAGCAACGGGTCATCGCGTTTTCGCGGCAGAACCTGGTAAATCGCAAACGCCAACGAGCCGGTGAAGAGCGGACCCCAGATCAAAAACGCCCACCCGGCGGGAGTGATCAGGGTCCGCACGTCATCCGACTGCGAGCCGATCCGCTCGCCGATACCAAGGCTCGGAAGGACCGGAACGAGGACCTGCAGGACAGCGGCCGCGATCACGAGCCAGCGGACTGCAAGGGAATGTCTGTCGGTTTCGTAAGGGGTGGTCGCCATCATATGCAAACCAACGCGAAAGCCATTGGTTTCTGCCTCGCCAGAAATGACTTTTTCAGCTCGGCCTACTCCTTCAATCCACATGATTGCGGCGGTCAACGCGTTCGCCGACATGTCCGGATGGGATTTAGTTTTCTCTTCGAGGCGGACGACCACTCAGATATTGCTTTGTTCTGGCGGCACACCAGCTGGCAGGCGCGCCGCGCATGTCGGGTCTTTGCGCAGTTCGATCTCGGCACCGAGACCGTAACAGCTCATCGAGATCGATCCCATCGAGTAGCCACGCACCAGCGCTTCGAGCGCCGCGCCTTCTGCCGATGCCAGGCCGGCAGCGTAAAGCAGCGGCAGGAAATGGTCCGGCGTCGGGACGGCTGCCGCGAAGTCCGGATGCTCGGCGAGCTTGAGGATGTCGGCGGGGTCGCGGAGAAGCAGTTCGGCCGCCGCGTCGTCGAACCGCTGGGCCCAGTCGAAGCCAAGGTTGGGCTGATCCCAGCGCAGCGCGCGCAGATTGTGCACCACATTGCCGCTGGCGAGGATCATCACGCCGCGATCCCGCAAGGCAGAGAGACGCCGCGCGAGATCGAGGTGGTAGTCGAGGGGCCGCGTCGCGTTAAGCGACAGCTGGACGACCGGAATGTCGGCGTTGGGATAGAGATGCGCGAGCACCGACCAGGTGCCATGGTCGAGACCCCACTGGTCTTGGTCGAGACCGACCCACTCGGGTTTGACCGCTTCAACGATTTCGCCGGCGAGATCGGGATCGCCCTTCGCGGGATAATCGAACGCGAAGAGCTCCTGCGGAAAGCCGTAGAAGTCGTGGATCGTCCTTGGCCTCGCCATCGCGGTCACCGCGGTCGCGCCGAAGTACCAGTGCGCCGACACCGCGAGGATTGCTTTGGGCCGGGGCAAGGTGCGCCCGAACGCCCGCCACGCATTGGTGTAGCCGTTGGCTTCGAGCGTGTTCATCGGGCTGCCGTGGCCAATGAAGAGAGCGGGCATGCGGGGCATTGGGAGTCTCCAGCAGGGTAATGAGACAGGGGATCAACGAAAGGGACGCAGGAATGTGCCGTCAGTTGCCGTTCGCCGTCTCGTTGAGCTTGAACTCGGCCTCCAGGTTCAGAGTGACCTCGTCACCCAGCATTGGCAGTCCGTAGATGATGCCGAAGTCGGACCGCTTGATCGTGGCCTCGCCGTCGAAGCCGAGGGTATATTTCTGATCTACCGGGTTAATGCCAGCCTGGTTGAAATCGGCTTCGATGGTCACCGGCCTGGTCACGCCGCGTAATGTGAGGTTGCCAGTGATCGCCGCGCTATCCCGGTCGATCAGCCTCATCGAAGTGGCGGCGAACTGCGCCTGCGGGAAGTTTGCCGTGTCGAGAAAATCGGCTGTCCTGAGGTGGCTGTCGAGCTGATCGTTGAGCGTCCCTACGCTGTCGGTATCGATGGTGGCCGAAAGCGTGCTCGCGGAAGGATTGCGGACGTCGAGATCGAGCGTGGCCGCGACATCGGTGAACTGCCCGACATAGGTCGAAAAGCCCATGTGATCGACCGACCAGGTGATCTTGCCGTGCGCAGGGTCGAGGACATAGCTACCCGAGCGGACCTCCACCGGATTTTGCGTCAGAGCGTCGCTCTGCGCGATGGCGCCTCCCGAAAGGACGGCAACGCCTAACGCAGCGATGATGGCATACTTGTGGTTCATGGTGGTTTCCTTGGACGATGGAGAGCCGAACCCCGCAGTCGGGGCAGGCCTAAACTGATTGATGGGGAACGGTGATCAGGCGGCGGTGCGCTCGATCCACGATGCGAAGGCATCGGCGAAGCTTTTGAAGAACTTCCGGGTGTCGTCGCTCTTGAACTCGCCCGCATCGTCGAACAGCTCCCAGCCGCCGCCAATGTAGGCTTCGGGTTGCTGCAGGACCGGCATGTCGAGAAAAACCAGCGACTGGCGTAGGTGATGGTTCGCGCCGAACCCGCCGATTCCGCCTGGGGACACGGACATTACCGCCGTGGGCTTCTTCGCGAAGGCGCTCTGGCCGTAAGGCCTTGAGCCCACGTCGATCGCGTTCTTGAGCGCACCAGGCACCGAGCGGTTGTACTCGGGGGTCACGAACAGGACCGCATCGGCGGCAGAAATTTGCTCGCGGAAACGCGTCCACGGGGCTGGTGCGCCGGCGGCCTCGACATCCTCGTCATAGAGGGGAAGGTCGCCGATCTCGACGAACTCGAACGCGAGATTGTCGGGCGCCAACCGGGTGACCGCCTCGGCGGCTTTCCGGTTGACCGACGCCTTGCGCAGGCTGCCGACGACAACGGCGACTTTGTAGGACTTGGACATGAGGATCTCCTGAGAATAGTTCTGGATGAATGAAACGGTGGATCAGGCGGCGTCGACCAGGACGATTTCGCTGTCGTTGACCGCTGTGATCGTGAACCGGTCGAGGCCGGTGATCGCGACGCCGTCGCGTGCCTCGGCAGTCTGGTCTTCGATCCGGACACTGCCGGTTGCGGGAACCAAATAGAGGTGCCGGTAGGGCGTGGTTTCGTAGGTTACGCTCTCCCCGGCGCGGATCGTCGCGCCGAGAACCCGCGCCCCGGTGCGGATCGGGAGTGCATCATCGTCTCCGGGCTGCCCCGAAGCTAGCGTTACGAACTTGCCGGCACGGTCATCCTTGGGAAACGGGCGCGCACCCCAAGCGGGCTCGCCGCCGCGCTGGTCGGGAATGATCCAGATCTGGAAGATGCGGGTCGTCTTGTCCTCGAGGTTGTATTCCGAGTGCGTTACGCCCTTGCCGGCCGACATGACCTGGACATCGCCTGCCTCGGTCCGGCCCTCGTTGTTCATGCTGTCGCGGTGCGTGATGGCGCCCTCGCGGACATAAGTGATGATCTCCATATCGTTGTGGGGGTGCGGCGGAAAACCTGACCTCGCGGCGATGGTATCGTCGTTCCAGACACGCAGGCTGCCCCAGCTTGTCCGTGCAGGGTCGTGGTAACCGGCAAAGGAAAAGTGATGGTGCGCATCGAGCCAGCCGTGATTGGCGGACCCCAGCGTGTCGAATTTCCTGACCTCGATCATGTGATTTACTCCGTATCAGCGTCTTGAACCCGATATGGACCTTGAATTGCGATCGGAAAACCCGGATAAACTTGGCCTAAATGTTCCATGGAGTTGAACAGTGCAAATCGGCCAGCCTACCCTCGACCAGTTGCGTCTCTTCCTTGCGGTGCACGACGAAGGCAGCTTCAACGCCGCGGCGCGCAAGCTTGGCAGGGCGGTCTCGGTGGTCAGCTACGGGATCGTCACGCTCGAGGGGCAGCTTGGCGTCAGCCTGTTCGACCGCGAAGGATCGCGGCGCCCGCGGCTGACCGCTGCAGGCCGGTCGCTGCTGGCGTCGGCGCGGGCTGTGATCGACGATGCCGACGATCTTGTCGCCAGGGCGCGCAGCATCCATGCAGGCGTCGAAACCGAAGTGTCGCTGGCGCTCGATGTCATGGTGCCTTTCGGTGCGGTGTCGGCGATCCTTCAGGATTTTCAGCAGGCGTTCCCGCTGGTCGATTTGCGGCTGCACGTCGAGGCGCTGGGCGCCGTGGCCGCACTTCTCCTCCATTCGCGCGCCGACCTGGCGGTGGCCGGCCCCGTGCTGCTCGATCTGCCCGAACTCGAGCGCAAGGAAATCGGCAGCGTCGAACTGGTACCGGTCGCCGCGCCAGGACACCCACTCTCGCAGCTGGCCGAAATCCGTCCTGGCCAGGCCCGCAATTACCTGCAGCTCGTCCTGACCGACCGTTCCACCTATACCGAAGGGCAGGACTTTTCGGTGGTGAGCCCGCGCAGCTGGCGACTGGCGGACCTTGGGGCGAAGCGCGCGCTTCTTATCGGGGGCAGCGGTTGGGGCAATATGCCTCGCCATCTGGTCGCGGATGACATCGCCGAAGATCGTCTGAGGATCCTTGATCTCCCCGAAGGCACGAGCGTGGATTACCGGCTCTCGGCCTTGTGGCGCAAGGACCGGCTGCCGGGTCCTGCGACGGCATGGTTGCTGCAGGCGCTCGAGAGAGCGTTATAACCCGGTTTTCAAGTGTCGGGAGCGCGCGGCTTGTAACGGGGTAGCGACCATCCGAACGCGAGCGCCCCTGCGCGCAACCCAAACCCCGCGGCCAGCGCCAAGCCGACTGCGAGTTCTCGGGATAACCCCAAGGCGCTGAAGCTGATATAGCTTGCTGCCGAAACCACGGCTGCGGTCACATAAATCTCGTGGGAGAAGATGATCGAATCCTCCTTCCCAAGCACGTCGCGAATGATTCCACCGAAACAGGCGGTGATCACGCCCATGGTAATTGCAACGATCGGTGCTTCGCCGAGACTTGCGGCTTTCTCTGCGCCCGCCGTCGCGAAAAGCGCGAGGCCGAGCGCATCAAGCCAGAGGATCAGCCGGTAGCGCGAAGTCACGAGATGTGCAGTGAAGAAGACACCGATCGAAACAGCGACGCAGACTGCGAGATATTGCGGGCGATCCAACCACAGGACCGGGTGCGCATCGAGAATGAGATCGCGAATGGTTCCGCCACCGATGCCGGTAACAGTGCCAAGAAGAATGAAGCCAATCACATCCATCTGGTTGCGCGAGGCAACCAAGGCGCCTGTGATCGTGAACACCACGATGCCGATCCAGTCGAGCAGAATTATGCTGTTTTCAAACATGATGGTCCCGACGACGCGTGAATGTCTCAGCCCGATGTAGCGCTATTCTTCGATCGTCTCAGGCAAAAATGCAGCATTGTTCATAGATGACGAAATTACCCCCCGCGCCTCTGGTCGTTTGCCGCTTGCTCACAAGTAAGCGCAGCTTGACGAAAGGCATATTGGTGGTGAAACTTCGCCTTTGGCGTCCAAGGCGTGAATGGGTTTCGAGTCCTGAAAAAGGCATCAAACCAATGCATTAAACGGTATTTGCGGGCCTTTTGCGGGCTTTTCGGGTAAGCCGAATTATCTAAACCTTTGAGAATACAATGGAAAATGGCCCGAATGCGATGCCTCTTCTGGGCACCAGTAGGTTAAGGCATTGAAATTCCGAGATAAAATGGCAGGTTTTGAGGACTCCCATTGGTTCTCCAAACTATTCTCTCTGCTCGTCTTTAGTCTATTCTTTCAGTACTTTGCGGCGTTGATCGCCTGAATCTCGACTCGTCCCTGATAATTCCAGCCTCGGATTTTTGCGGGCCTTTTTGTGAGCTTCCCAGAAAACCACATTTCGAGGCCCGCAAACGCTTTCTTTGGCGATCCATTTTCGAGAGTCGACCTTGTCGCATCCCGCTTAAACTAGGCGTGTCTTGCGTCGCGTGACGCTTGACAAAGTAGGATGTAAAGGCTAGTTGGTCTCTATGGAAATCGAATCCATTAGGCACAAAGGCCTGCGCCGCTTCTTCGAAACTGGCAATGCTAAGGGCTTGGTGGGCGATGTGGCTAGGCTGCGCAAGATGCTTGCCTTTATTGATGCAGCTGAACGTATCGATGAGCTTTTCGTGCCACCTAACTTCGGCCTGCATGAGCTTGCAGGAAAACGGAAAGGTACCTGGTCGATGACCGTGACACGCAACTGGCGCCTGACCTTCAAAGTGAATGGAGAAGGCGCGCTGATCGATATGGATCTGGAGGATTATCATGGCGCTTAAGATGCACCCATCGCTTGCCGTCCATGTAGGTGACTGGCTCAAGAGCGAGATTGTTGAGCCTGCTGGTGTCAGTGTGACAGCATTGTCGGAGCACTTTGGCGTCTCGAGGCAAGCCCTGAGTACGCTGCTCAATGGCAATGCCAATCTCTCTGCCGATATGGCCATTCGATTTGAGAAGGCGTTCGGGGTCAAGGCCGATACCCTGCTACGGATGCAGACTGCCTACGAGCTCGCCCAGGCACGTGCGCATGAAGACGACATTAAGGTCAGGAAGTTCGCCGAAGCCGCTTGACGGTAATCACCTTTGATCTCCGATGATCTTCGTGCGAGATTTGGCAACCGCGTCGACGGATATCTCGATAGAGTCTGAAACTGGGTCGGAAGCGGTCGGTCAGCTCTCGGCTGCAGCTCGCATTGAACCACCAGCCGGCGCTATATACCCGTCCAAGCTCACTTTCTGCGACGCATTTCTGATCGGCGTATTTACCGTTCTATCAAAACGAACGGGGCCCAGGCAAATGGACTGGATGCTCCTTCGATGCCGCTTTCTGTGCGAAGCTTTCTTATTGCATGGTGCAACGCGTCAGCCTTTGTCATTCCCGCGCGGTAGTTGAGAACGGTTTGGGTGCTAACGTAAGCGGCGATGTCGTCACGCACTTTCCAATGAGTGACCAGAAGGTCGTTCGCTCCTGCTTGCCAGAAAGCCTGCGCGAGCCCCGAGAAAGCCGGAAGACCGCCGCCCATTCCGGCTGCGCTATCGCATGATGAAAGGATGACCCAATCCGCCCGCATGTTGAGCCGGGCGATCTCGCTGGCGGTCAGGACCCCATCGTCTGATGGCCCATCACCAGGCGAAAGAACAAGCGCGGGCTCGGCTATGCCTTCGATCTCGCCCGCGACGAGACCGTGTGTTGCCAGTACGAGAATGTCCGCGCGGCTAATTTCCTCGCGCTGGATCGCCGCTTCGCTCGCCTCGGGTCCGATAAACAGCTGCTTGCTTTTCCAAGGGACCGCAGTGGCAATCGTGCGAATTTCCTCCGCCGAGCCGGGCAGTGGCGGAAGACTGGAAATCGCCGTTTCGTCAATCGAATTTCGAGTGAAATAATCTGAAATTTGCAAGGGAGCGGGGCCCGCCTCCTTGCTTTCCCCCTGTCTGGAGCTGTTGGTCCCTGGTGCAGCAAAGGCGACAAGACTCAGTGCGTCGCTTGCGACGTTGTCGGCAGACTTGCCTTCTCGTGGTGCAGGTGCGGAAACATAGCTCAAGATAAAGCGATCAGTCAGCCAAGTGGCATCGTCATCCACACCCCACCCCTTCACCAAAGAAAAAGGCAAGGATGCGAGCGGCCCGATGGCATGAATGTACAGCTTCCCGGTATGTGCCAGCTGATCCCGCACCTCAGGAGGAAACAACGCCTGACCAAGTGCGCGAGAAGCGGCCTGATCGAAATCCCCGACCCTGACGGTGCTACCCAATGAATTGGCAAGATCGACCAGATGCCTGCGGTTTGTCTCGAACTGCACTGCTCGTGCGCTTTGCGGTGTTACAACTAGCGCGTAAGAGCCGTAATAGACCGGTGCGATCGCGAACACGGCCTCGTCTTCTTTCAGCGATGCCTGGAGTGCAAAAATCGAGGGGCTAGTCTGCAATCTTGTATCAGCCCATGCGGGAAAGCGATCCTGAATGTTCCTTTCGGCGGCTTCATACCGACTTCGCGCTTCGTCCAACTCGATCTGCAAAGCTTCTGTTTTGGCGTCTCTGGCTAGCGCCAACAGCATTGCCCGATCGGCTTTTTCCAATCGGTCGGCCATTTGCTTCCTGTCACTGAGCGCCATGGCCAATTCTGGATCGCTGGCGCGCAATTGTTCCGCCCCCCGGCTGGCTGCACGCGCAATGTCCGAGCCGCTCACGAGTGAGCCGCATTGCCGCCGAGCCCGGCATAGGGCTCCCACTCTTCGCCTTCGGCAATGCCCATGTCCTCGCGCAAGGTCCCGATCTGGGTCGGGGTCATCAACCCGGCATGGTTGTCTTTATGTCCCGCCAGCGGCAGGCCGAAGCCCTTGACCGTATAAGCGATGAACACCGTCGGCTTTTCGTCGGCTGCGTCGTCGAAGGCTTCCACCAGGCTTTCCATGCAATGGCCGCCCAGATTGGTCATCAGCATGTGCAGTGCGGCATCGTCGTAATCCGCCAGCAGTTTGAGAGTGGCCTTGCTGTCGGCCAGGTCCCGCTCGAGCCGTTCGCGCCACGCGCTGCCGCCCTGATAGGTGAGCGCGGCGAAATCGGCATTGGGACAGTTTTCGATCCAGTCGCGCAGCGCCTTGCCGCCGGGACGGGCGAAGGCCGCCTGCTGCATCTTGCCATGCTTCAGTGTGATTACCCGCCAACCGCAGGTTTCGAAAATGTCGTCGAACCGGCGGAACATCCGGTCCGCCGTGGTCGCATCCAGCGACTGGCGATTGTAGTCGATGATCCACCAGCAATTGCGCAAATCGTGCTTGTAACCTTCGATCAGGCACTCGTAGATATTGCCTTCGTCCAGTTCCGCATCGCCCATCAGCGCGACCATTCGCCCCGCGCTTTCGGGTGCGTTCCAGCCATGCGCGATGACGTAATCCTGGACCAGGCTGGCAAAAGCGGTGATTGCAACGCCCAGCCCCACCGACCCGGTCGAGAAATCGACCTGGATGCTGTCCTTGGTCCGGCTGGGATAACTCTGCGCCCCTCCGAAGCCGCGAAAAGTCTTCAGCTTGTCGAGGCTTTGCCGCCCGAGCAGGTAATTGATCGCATGCAGCACCGGGCCGGCATGGGGCTTCACCGCGACGCGATCGTTCGGGCCGAGCGCGTGGAAGTAAAGCGCCGCCATGATTGCCGTCATCGAGGCGCAACTGGCCTGATGCCCACCAACCTTCAGGCCGTCGCGATTTTCACGCAGGTGATTGGCGTTATGGATCGTCCAGGACGATAGCCATCGCAGGCGCTCGTCGAGCTGCTCGAGATTGGCGATTTCGGGAGCAGGGGGGGCAGTGTTGCCCCGATGATCGGTTTCGATATTCATGCAAATCCTCGTTCAGACGCCTCCTTACACCGATGTCTACGGATATGTGCAGCTGAATACGCCGGATACGCGCCGGGATCGGGCATATTCTGGCATCCAATTGGCGCCTCCCTGGCATGATCTGCTAAACGGCGGCGTAGAGCCCTCGGGCAGACCGGCTGAGTCGCGGTGACGGAACGGTCTGGCGGCGGGGCGCCCGTGAGGTCGCGAGCCTGTCTCATCGCGTGGCGCAAAGGGCGAGATATGGTTCGTGAGTCGCTTGGTCGAATCCGGCCTTTTGGGTTGGTGTTGACCTGGCTCGCCTGAGCCTGTGGTTTCAGATTACCTCTGCTGCCACGTATGATTGATTGGACGCGAGTGGCAAGATGTTGGAATCGTTATGTTTTACGTGAATGTTTCGATAATTCTACAAAAAGGCGTTGACCGGATCCGGGTGTGCTCCTAGATGGCCCTCACCGACGCGGCGCTGACGGCTTTCACCGTTCGCTGTATTGGTCGCCAACATAAT
>MDTE01115583.1_pt1 | contig 19637 bp, 20 predicted proteins | sample 811231 | NCBI WGS metagenome assembly MDTE01 (sample SAMN05326651, study PRJNA326480) | marine metagenome | isolation source: seawater | place: Indian Ocean: Red Sea | collected 2010 | reverse complement strand
TAGAAAAAATATATCAAAATAAAGATCTAAAAAACTTTAATAAATTAATAGAAGTTTCAGATTTTTATACAAATTATAAGGTAGGAATTAATAATACAGCACACTCCATACCATCTATGCTTCTTGGGCAAGATGTAACAAATTTCAAAACAATTTATAAAAATAAAAAAATTTCAAGAATATTCTTTAATAAAAAAAAAGAAATAATTTCAACAAATTTCGATGGCTCTATTTTTGATAAAATTAATGAGAAAAAGAAAAGTATTTATATAAATGGTTGGTATTTTCCTTACTGTGAATTAATAAATTCTTATAATAAATGTTATTCTAATTTGTATTCGTGGGAAATTTACTCTTATAACTTCGATTTTTTATTATTATTTAATTTGTATAAATTATTTCCATTTAGAGATTTTTTACTAAAGAGATATATTTATGAATTTAATTTTGAAAAATTTGAATTTAATGAAGCAATAAAATCTCATAAATTTTCTCTCAAAAATTTTATAAAATCATTGGATGAAGAATTTGAATTTTACTTTTATCACGCGAGTTACCCCCACAAACCATATATTTTTAATAGTAACAATAACTCATATATTAAAAAATATTTTAACAAAAGTTCTTATGATGAAAATTTAGTAATGACAGATTTGGCTTTAGGTAAAATTATAAATACACTTAAAACTAATAAAAAATTTGAAAAATCAATAATCATAATATCCTCAGACCATCCTCTAGTAGATGACCCTATTCCCTCAAATAATTTCAAAAAACCAGCTCTTATAATAAAAAATAAGGACCAAACTTATAAAAAAATTATAAATAAAGAAGTACATAATTTTCAATTAAAAAATATTATTTTAGATAAAATGTTTAATTCAAAAAACTATTTAAATTAGTCGATTGCGAAAAGAAATTTTTTTTTTCTTTAAATCTTTTAAACAAATCTTTATCAATGTTATTAAATTTCATTTGTTTAAAAGGAGAACCAAACATAGAGCTATTAATCTGAATATTTAGTAATATTCTATAGCCTTTTTCTACCATTAAACCTTTATGGAGACCTTTGGTGTCCTCGATAATAGATGTGCCGGCTTTTCCAGTAATTTTAATTTCATTTTTAATTAATTTTTTAATTTTTTCATTTTCATCATCTATTCTCACATATCCTCTAGATCTAAGAGAAAATGGAATTGCATTACTTTTATGTGTTTTTTTTATAAAACAATGTGGACCGTTAGTAATTCCTACATCATTAACATAGGTCAAAAACTTCAACCATTTTGGCTTATCTAAATCAAAATGATAAAGTTGAGCAGCTTCACCGTCTGGTTTTTTATTAAAATTTGTACTTATAGATAAAGAAACATGATCTAAGAAAGGCTCTGTACCAAAATACTTTAGACCCAAATCATAAATTTCATCTTTAAGCAAAATTTTTTGAATTATTTTTTGATTAATTAAATAATTTGAGTCAACTTCATATAATACAGCTTTAGGATTATTAGGATCAAATTTTTCCCTAACTAATTTAATTGACTTATTATATATGTCACCATCCGTTGGTCTTAAAGAAAATTCATAATTTAAAATTAATTTTTTAATTCTTTGAATTTCGTCAAATGTCAAAAAGTCTTCTTTAATAAAAAGACCATTTTCTCTAATATTATCAGCAATATAATTGTTTTCTTTAAAATTATATTGAAGTAAATCTTTATTTTTACTTTTTGTTAAATCATTTGTAAATTCTGTAATAACACCTCCAAAAATATAAAACAATCTATGCATTGATTTATAAGAAAAGAATGGAGTTTGTTTTGTAAGCTTATAAATACAAATGCCTAAAATTAACAAAAATAAATCTAAAGGTATAAACAAGATATATTTTAATTTTTGAAACATATTATTTTTTATTAGATAATTGTAGATATGTTAATTCAATATAATATAGTTCTTATTATAAATCTGCTTTTTTATAAATAAATTTAGCTTATATTAGAAATTAAATTTTAAAGAAAGTTATTTAATAACATAATGCTTTGTAAAAACTAGATTTTTGGATTATGAATATTAAAAACCAATATATGGCACGGTACAAATTATTTCTCTAAACTAATTTATCATAATGAATACACAAAACTTTTTTAAAAATAAAACAATTTTAATTACTGGTGGGACTGGTTCTTTGGGATCAGAACTTACAAAATATTTTTTGAGAAATTTTAATTTAAAAAAAATAATTTTATTTTCAAGAGATGAACAGAAACATTTTCATTTAGAAAAAGAACTTAATAACGAAAAATTGAGATTTTTAATTGGAGATGTAAGAGATTTAAGAAGAGTTACATTAGCTTTGAAAGAGGTAGATTACGTAATTCATGCTGCTGCTCAAAAACATGTTTTATTATCAGAATATAATCCACAAGAGTGTGTTAACACAAATATTTTAGGTACCCAAAACATTATTGAAGCTTGCATTAATCAAAAAGTTAAAAGATGTATTCTTGTATCGACTGATAAATCAGTTAATCCAATTAATTTATATGGTGCTACTAAACTAGTTGCAGAAAAAATTATACTTAGTGGAAATAATTTAGCAGGTAAAAATGGAACTAAATTTGGTGTAGTGAGATATGGAAATGTTTTAGGATCAAAAGGAAGTATATTGCCATTTTTTTCAAAATTAAATAAAGAAAGAAAAAAATTTCCAATTACACATAAAGATATGACTAGATTTTGGATTTCATATAAAGAGGCAATTGAATTAGTAATATCGTCATTAATGAATTTTAGAAGAGGGGATATATTTATTCCTATATTAAATAGTATAAAAATCACAGACTTTGTTAAAATAATAAATCCAAATGCTAAAATACGTATAATCGGAATTAAAAAGGGTGAAAAAATTCATGAGGAACTGATAACTCGTGAGGAATCAAAGTACTCTAAAAAATTTAATAATTATTACGTAATTAATTATGATTTAAATAAAAAAAATAACAAAATTTTTAATTACACAAGTGAAAACAATTTGTTTAATAAAAAAAATCCTATTAAATCAGCTTATATTAAAATTATTAAAAACTTTCTCTGATCTAGAAAATTCACTAAAAATTTTTTTTATTTTATTTTTACTTAAACTCTTAACGTAATTTTCAAATTCTTTATCTTTAAATTTTCTTATATCATAATTATTAAACCCAAGATTATCTTTATTATTAACTTTGCCATTATTTTTATCTAAAAAATTCATATAATAAAAAATCAAAGATTCTTTTCTATAAACTTTAGATTTTTTTAATTTATAAATTTTCTTTAAAAGAATATTTTTATAATCTTTAATATCTTTAGGTTTAATACAAAAACTAAAAGCTGTATATGGATTATCATTACAGTAAATAGTAGGTATAGAATGATAAGCCAGTTCGAAGCCAATAGTTCCATGTAAAGTTATACCAGCAATTAAATTTGAATTTATAATTTCTGAATTAAGATATGTTTTATCTAATAATTTAACATTTTTCATTTTTTTTAACAAATTTTTAATAAAGTTTTCGCCTTCAATTGTTTCATTTGGATGAATTTTAAAACAAATATTAAATTGATTAGAAATACTTTCTAAATTTTTTAATGTAAATAAAATCCATTGTCTTTGTTGCAAAAAAATAACATTTTTAAAACCATAAAGACTATCTAGAGTACAGTGAGCAAAAACACAAATTGTCTTTTTATTATTGTCAAAAATTTTTTTATTTGTTTTTAAAAAAAGATTATCTTTAATATAAAATAATGAAAATTTTTTATCTCCCTTAAATCTTTTGTTCAAGATCTTATCTACTTTTTTAAGTTTAATATTTTTTTTTGAAAATTTAAGAAATTTTTTTTTATATTCATCAAAATTTCTTTTATGTTTTGAGTTAAATGACTTCAAAAATGGCCTATCTGTTTCCGAAAGATAATAAATAGGTATTTTTTTCTTTTCGGCTATTCTTGCAGCTATCCCGTGATCTAAATAACCAGAATAATTGTTAATTAGTATCTTAATATTATTTTTTTCAAAAATATAAAAAAAATTTTCTATTAATTGAACAGAATTATAAAAAAATTTATTAAAATTTTTCTCTTTTACAATAGATTTGATGTCTTTATTGTATAAAAATTTGTGAAAATAATAAAGATATGAATCGACTATTAAATCTCCAAATACCACACCTTTATATTTATATTCAAATATTTCCTTAAAGTGGAAAATTTTTTTTTTTTTAATAACAAAGGTTTTTGGATAATAGCAATTTAAAATTAATTTAGTACAAAAAGAGTTATATAATTTTTCTAATTTTAAAAAAGAGAAATAGTTATATACAAATTTATAATAAATTTTTTTAAAAATAGAAATTAACCCTCTTAGATTATTATAATTTATATAATAGACTAGTTTAAAATTGTATTTTTCTGATAAATATTTTCCCACTAAAAAATTTTTAATTAAGAAAAATTTGTCATCTAATGGAGCTTCAATTAAAATTGAGTCATTTGATTTTATTTTCTCTTGTTCTGATGCAAGATTAATGAATAGTTTATCACTCTTATCTAAGAAAAATCTATTTTTAATTTTATTTATGATCATTTATAATTTATATCTTTAATTCCATTAAATTATATATTGATAAATGAATAAATTTGTAGAAAAATATTTTGATAAAAGAAACAAAGAAGAAGAAAAAATAGATCTAGATAGTAAACATTCTAGGACGCTAAATATTATTAATAAATTATTAATCTTTAACAAACTAAACCCCATTGAAAGAAATCAAAAATTTTTGGATATTGGTTGTGGAGACGGTAGCCTTGTTGCTCACTTAAACAGCAAAGGGATTGATGCCATAGGTTGTGATATAAAAGATCTAAATTTTGAAAAAGATATCTTTCCTTACAAAGATAAGTCTTTTGATTACATTATATTGTACTCAGTTATTGAGCATATAAATAACACGAATCATCTTATTTCAGAAATCAGAAGAATGTTAAAAAACTATGGTATTTTAATCATTATTACTCCAAATTTTAAATATTGTTTTAATACGTTTTATGACGACCCCACTCATGTTAAACCTTTTACCAACGTAGGTTTGGAAAATATTTTAAAAATATATGATTTTAAAAATATTATTGTTAAGCCTTGGACAGTTAACTATTTGGATTTTATTTGGAAACTGCCGTTTTGTTTTTTTTTCTGTGCCTACCTTCTTCCATTTAGAAATAACATTAAATATTTACCTAAATTTTTAAAAGGTAAAAGCTCAACAATGATATCTATATCGAGTAAGTAAATATTAATGAAAATAAATTATAAGAAAATATTAAAAAAGTGGGCAGAAGAATTATTTCCAATGAATAGGAGTCTGACTGGGGAAGGTAATAGAAAAACTATAAGATATATCAAAAAAAATGTAAATTCTAAATTTGTACTAAAAAAGACCAGGTCAGGAAAAAGAGTTTTTTCTTGGAATGTTCCAAAAGAATGGAAAGTACAGACGGCAATACTTAAAGATGAAAATGGAAATACAATATGTGATTTTAAAAGAAATAATTTAGAAGTATTGGGCTACTCTTCACCAATTGAAAAAACATTATCATATAGACAACTTAAACCACATTTATATACATTGCGTGAGTCTCCCGACTCAATTCCGTATGTAACTAGCTACTACAAAAAAAATTGGGGCTTTTGTTTACCGCATAATAAATTTTTAAAATTAAACAAAAAAATAAAATACAAAGCTATTATTAAGTCAAAATTATTTAATGGTAATATGAATTATTCTGAATTAACTATTCCTGGAAAAAGTAAAAAAGAAATTATTATAAGTTCATATATATGTCATCCATCAATGGCAAATAACGAATTATCAGGAATATTAGCGATCAGCTTGCTGTCTAAAATATTAAAAAAAAGTAAATATACAATAAAATTAATATTAATTCCTGAAACAATAGGGGCAATCTACTATATATACAAAAATATTAATAAATTAAAAAAAAATTTAGTAGCAGGATTTAATCTTTCATGCGTTGGGATAGATGCACCTTATACTTTGATTTCATCTGCAAATGAAAATACTTATGCTGACATCATTATCAATAGAATAGGCAAAAAGTATAAAAATTTTAAAAAAATATCATTTTTGAAACGAGGTAGCAATGAAAGACAATTTGGCTGCCAGAATTTAAATATACCATTTGTCACAATTACTAGAAAAAAATTTGGAGAATATGTAGAATACCATACCTCTAAAGATAACTTAGATATATTAAATTATGGTACAATTATCGAAACATGCAATTTTATTAAAAAGGCTATAGACGAAATTGATAAAAATTTAATTTTTGAAAAAACAACAATTGGAGAACCATTTCTATCAAAGTATAATTTAGTATCACCAAAAGCAACATTGAAAAATATGCTAAGTAAAAACAGATATTTGATATCCAATATTAATGCATACGTTGATAGAAACAATGATGTAACTTCATTGTCAAAAAAAATTTCTGCTGATCCCAAAAAAATATTAAATGTTATAAAAACCTTGGAAAAACATAAAATACTTAAGCATTATATATAAATTAAATAATTATTATATTTATAACTTTTTAAAAACAAATTTTTTTATACAATCGAGAATATATATAATTTTTTTTTTTTCTAAATATGGATAAATAGGTAATGAGAAAGCAGAATTATAAAACATTTCTGCACCTTTAAATTTTTTGAGTTTTTTTACTCTCTTATCGAAAGCTTTAAAATAGTATTGGGGTATGTAATGAAATTGGATAAAAATTTTTTTTTTAATTAAGAAAGAAAATAGCTGATCTTTTTTTATATTAAATTTTTTAAAATTAAGGTGGGCTAAAAATAAATGATTACTAGAATTAATTTTTTTTGAGTAATTTGGCAAGGTTATAAAATTATAATTATTATTTATATGTTGTGTATAAAAGTTTGATATTTCTTTTCTTTTTCTTAAAAAAATATTAATTTTTTTTAATTGGCTCAAACCTAAAGCAGCATTAATATCACTTAATCTAAAATTGAAACCTAAATCTTTAATTTTATATTCCCAGTGTCTTTTTGTATCTCTGATGATACCATGTGATTTCATCAAATTTATTTTATTAGATAGTGATTTTTTATTTGTTGTTAAAAAACCTCCCTCTCCTGTTGTAATAGTTTTTAGTGGATGAAATGAAAAACAACATATATCAGAATGTTTGGCAGAACCAACTTTGTATTTTTTATTTTTTATAAAATAATCAGCTCCAAATGCATGACATGCGTCTTCTATTAAATAAAATTTATATTTCTTTTTTAAATTATAAAATTCCTCAATATGATTTGGTGCACCACCTAAATACATTGTTACTACTGCCTTAATATTTTTAAGATTATTTTTTTTTATACAATTCAATAAATTTTCAGGTGTCATTTGACCTGTTACAGGAGAAACGTCAGCAAAATATATTTTAGCATTTAAAAAAGTAGCCATACTTGCTGAAGCAATAAAGTTTACAGATGGTATAATTATAGCATCATTTTTTTTTAAATTAATTGAGAGAAAAGCTAATAAAAGAGCGGATGTTCCTGAATTACAACTAAATCCATAATTACTTTTACAAAATTTAGAAATATTTAACTCAAATTTTTTTACATAATCTCCACTACTGATCAATTTTGAATTCAATGATAAAGATACTGCTTTTTTATCATTTATATCTAAAAAATGTCTGCCATAAGGTATGTAATTTACAGTTTTGTTAATCATAGAATATTTATTTTTCTTTAGTTCTTAATCCTGATATGCAGACTTTTGAATTTAGAAAATCATTAATATTAGATTTTCCATTCTCAACTTTTTTTATTTTTAAAAATATATCATTCATTATTTCAAAATATTTATTTAAAATTTTATCATCATGTAAAATACAACAATATACAGCATTTGAAGCAAAAATATTATTTTTTAACATCTCTTGAGTAATTAATGTTTTATAAAGTAAATTATTTTTTGATTTAAAAGAAAAATTTGGAATTGCATCAATACCTTTGATGTCAATTTTAATGTTATTTATCTTTGAAATGATTTCCCAATTTTTTTTAATTTTGTTACCAATTTTAGAAATTATTTTCCATGATTTTATTTCTTCCATAATTTTTAATGTTTCTAGAGCAGCTGTTGGTCCAACTCTTTCTGTCCAAAATGTACTGCTTATAAAAGTGGAATTTACTGTCTCCATTATTGATCTTTTACCTATAACAGCATTGATCGCATGTCCGTTTCCAAGTGCCTTACCAAAAATTGCTATATCCGGATTGACTTTATAAAACTTATGCAAACCACCAAATGTTTGTCTGAAACCAGATGTGCACTCATCAAAGATTAAAACAATATTTTTTTTTTCAGAAAGTTTTCTTACTTTTTGCAAAAAATTATTTTTAGGCTCATCATTTCTTTTAACTTCCATCTTGATAACACCTACATTATTTTTTTTTACAATTGACTCTAGTTCTTCAAAACTATTGTAAGAAAAAGGAAAAACTGTATTTTTGAGGTTTTTTGGTACACCTTGTATAGGTACATTATTCATTAAGTGTTCATCCAATTGGGATTTATTGCTTATGTTGCTAGCAAGATACCAATCATGCCAACCATGATAACCACATACAGCTATCTTATCTTTTCCTGAGGCAGCCCTTGCAATTCTTACGGCTACTGCATTTGCCTCACCCCCTGAACGTGTAAATCTTGCCATATCCGCCCAGTGATGCATATCAATAAGTTTTTCTGCTAATTTAATTTCCTCTAACGAGTTTAGAGTTGTCATGTTGCCGTGCTTTATTGTTTGAAAAATTTTTTTTTCAATTTTTGGGTTAGAGTATCCTAGCGTATTAGTACCAACTCCCATAAATGATAAGTCAGCAAAGCAATTTCCATCTAAGTCCCAAACTTTATACCCTTTACTTTTTGAAAAATAAGCTGGCCATTTCTCGGGTAAAAACAAGTCGGGATTTTTTGAAAAAAGCATAGTACCCCCTGGTATTATTTTTTGTGCTCTTTTCCATACTTTTTGTCCGGTATTCAAAACACTTCCCTCATTTCTTCCTAAATGTTTATTATACAAAAATATTCGTTTATTTTTATTATAAAGTTTAATTATATCATTTATAGTAATGTCAAATATATTTGAAAATTTTTTTAATAATAAATTTAATACTTTGTCATCCTCGGGCTCATCAAGTGTTAATCTTAAAAATGAATAATCATTTTTAAATTTTATATTTATTTTACTGAAAAACTTACTATTTCTTATATATGTAGTTACATGTTCCCTCAATTCTGTTTTAACCCTTGATGCTTTCCAAGCTTTTTTTAAAGAATTAATATTAAAAACTTCTACGTCCATCCCATCTGGGAAAGTTGGAGGCATTGTATTTGTCGCGTAATCTACTTTTCTTTGAAAAAAATTCTTTATTACTTCATCAACAATTTTAAAATCTATCAAAGGACAATCGGCTGTAACTCTTACTATATTTTTGGCCTTAAAAAATTTTGTTGCCTGAAAATATCTATCAATTACATCAAACTCTGAACCCCTAAAACAAAAAATTTTTAATTTTTGACAAAGTTTTTCTATTTCATTGTCAGCAGGATTATGAGATGCAGCAACAATAATTTTTCTTACTTTATTTGATTTTTGCAATCTCTTTATTAGTAACTCCAGATAAGAAATATCTTTATACTTTTTTAAAACTTTTCCAGGAAACCTTGAAGAGTTATATCTTGCTTGTATTATTGTTAAAAGTTTCATCTAACTTTCCATTTCCTTGGATCTATTAAATTTTTATCATTATTAATAAAATAATCTGGAATAGAAATTAAATTTTTATTAAATGAGCTAATTATTTCCTGAAGGTGAGATGAATTATCTACTCCAACAATTAGGTAATCAATTTGTCTTATTTTTTTAACAAAATGTATGCAAGCTTCTAGTCTTGATATTTTTTTATTTTCACACCAACTTATAAAAGACTTAAATATTTTTTTGCTTTTATGATTTCCTATTCTAATTTTATTTTCTAGAAGCATTCCTTGTAAAAAACAAGATCTCGCATGGAGTTCTATATTTAATTTTTTTAGTTTCGGTAAAAAATTATTTTTTATAAATCTATGATCAAATATATTAATTGGCATTTGTATTATTTCTGGCTTCCAAAATTTTAGAATTCTCTTGATTTCACCTACCTCGTAAACAGATATACCAATTTTTGCTATAAAATTTCTTTTTTGAAAGTCTAAAAGAATATTTAAAAATTCTTTATTTTCGAATGTTAAGTCAGATGTATCGTGAATTAATAAACCGTATAAGCTCTTAGTTTTTAAGTTTTTAAGAGTATTGTTTAGTTTTTTAGAAATCCATTTCTTTAAATCTTTTGGCTTTTTTTGAGGTAATTTAATTTTAGTTATTACTTTTTTTTTTATATTAAAATTGCCTATAATTTTTTCACTATCTCCATAGCTCATTGCAGTGTCGAAGTTTTTTAAAGAATTTTTTTTTAAAACTTGTTTTATATTATTAATTTCTAATTTTTTAATTTTTTTTTTATTTACACCATACTTAAGGCCAAATTGTGCAGTTCCTATTATTAATTTCATTTAATTTTTTATAAAAATTTTTTTAAGTGGCGTACCAAAAGATATAAAATTTTTCGATTTTTTACCTATTATTTTTTCAAAATACTTTGGGTGTAAACCATTTGATGGTCTAACAACTTTTATATTTTTTTTTGTAAATTTCTCTCCTTTTTTAATATCCATTGATGCATAAATAGATCTTCTAGATTTTTTAAAAATAATTTCATTTTTAGTTGGTCCATAAAATACTTTTCCTAAAGATCTCCATGATAAATCACATTCTTTTTTTAACATTCTCATTTCATTAACCTCTGTTGAAAATAAGCCATCCACTCCAACATTTTTTTTTAGGGTAAAATGTTTTTCAATAATTGTTGCTCCTCGGGCTACTGCAGTTACTGCTGCTCCTATTCCCAAACTATGATCTGAAAAACCGATTTCGCATTTAAAAATTTTTTTTAAATCATCTATTGTTTTAAGATTTAAGTCACTTGGGTTGGCTGGATATGCACTTGTACATTTAAGCAGGGCTAATTTTTTACAACCATTTTTTTTCAAAAAATTTACTGAATTTCTCAACTCCTTTAAAGTAGATAGGCCAGTAGACATTATTATGGGCTTGCCAGTTTCTGCTACTTTTTTTAATAGCGGGTAATGTGTATTTTCAAAAGAAGCAATTTTATAAAGTGGTACATTTAAAGTTTCTAGATAATCAACCGCAGTTTCGTCAAATGGACTGCTGAAATAAATCAATTTATATTTTTTAGCTCTATCAAAAATTTTTTTATGCCAAGACCAAGGAGTGTGTGCTTTCTTATACAATTGAAACAAATTACGATTTTTTTTCCATGGATTTTTTTTATCCTTAATTAAAAAATCTTTTTTATTTGAATTTAAAGTTATTGTTTCTGGTGTATATGTTTGCAATTTTATCGCATCAACACCACTTTTAGCTGCAAGATCCACTAATTTCAGAGCATTACTTAACAATCCATTGTGATTACCCGACAATTCAGCAATTATAAAAGGTCTATTCTTTGATGAAATAGTTCTTGATTTAATCTTAATCATTACTTTAAAATATATTTTTTGGGTTTTTCAAAATTGTTTGATCTTCTTGTGACTCTTGTAAACTCATCCTTGGGCGGAATTAAATCAAATCCAAGTATTGACTTTTGTTTTTTAGTCAATTTATTGAAAATTTTTTTTGGGGTATTTTCCATATAATCAAAAGAAGGTTTTATAAACCACCTTGCATAGCCTAATACAAGGGCCCACCTTGAAGATTTATTATTTTTAGCTGAACCTCCATGCCATACATTTGCATTAAGTATCAATACACTCCCTTTTGAAGCTTTTATATATTTTTGATTTTTAATCTTTTTAGAATTATCGGCATATCTTAAGAATTTATGACTACCTGGAACTACTATAGTCGTACCATTTTCCTTATTCACATCATCAAAATACCATATTACATTAGTAACAATATTATAATTTACCCCTGGTAAATTACTATCTAAGTGAATTTGTTGCCCTTTGTTTCCTAGTAAAGGACATCTGGCTGAAATATTATTTAAATAATATGGCTCACTATTTTTGTACGATCCTTCTTTAAGAATTTTATCTAGAATTTTAAGAACAATTTTATGCTCAAAAAGTTTGAACCACTCTAAATTCTTGTTATGAAGATTGTATACAACTTTTTCTAGAGATTTATCAGCTAAACCACCAATTTTTTTTGAATTTATATATTTATTAGAATATTTATCGTATGTTTTTTCTAAAAGTTTTTTATATTTTTCACACTCACTATCTGAAATTATATTTGGTATTATCGTATAACCGTTTTTAATAATCTGGTTAACATACTTTTGAAGCATACTACTATTTAAGTTTGCAAAAAACTGATACTTGTCTGCCGAGATTTAAATTTGCTAATGCTCTATAAAAATTTTTTAGGGTTTCTGTTTTTCCATTTTTCCTTAAATTTTCCTCAAACTTTACTCTTTTTTTGTGACATTGAGATCCAAGTTTACCATCTTTCACATAATTTTCTCCAAATAAAAGAAACATTTCTAGAGGAAAAGATGATTCACATATCTCGATGGAAAAACCTAAGTTTTCTAAAAAATTAACCAAACTATCTTTGGAAAAATAGTTCAAATGATTTGGTGGTGCTACCCACCAGTCATTTAAACCATGAACATCTCTTCCTACTGTTTGAAAATCATTAAATTCGTTAGGTACATCGATTGCCAAAATACCATTTGGCTTTAATATTTCTTTAATTTGATTTATTGATTTTTCTGGATTTGCTAAATGTTCTAATACGTTGAACATTGTAACCATATCAAATTTTTTATTATCAAATACATTCATGCCTTCAAGACCCGCATGTTTAATATTTAATCCCTTTTTACAACCATACTCTACAGCTTCTATTGCTGGGTCAAAACCATAACAGTCAAGACCTTTGTCCTTAAAAAATAATAATGCTTGCGCCCATCCACATCCAATATCCAAAATTGAATCACCAATTTTAATATTTTTATTTATTTCCATAAAGTTGTTATAGATGTCATTCCATCTACCTTCAAAAAAAGACTTATCATTGATTTGAACTTCCAAGGAAGAGTCGTTAAAATTTTTATACTCACCAGTGTAAAATTCATCCGCATAAAATTTTGTGATTTCTTCTGCAGATGGTGTTGGAGTTACCTGATAAAAACCAAATTTATTTTTTTCTATTTTATATTTTTCTGACATTTTAAGGTAAGTATATTTTATTTTTTTTGTTTAACATAAGTTTCTGTATTAATCCATCCTAGATTTGCAATAACATCAATAATAGATAAATTGTCTATAAACTTATTTTGGTTTTTTTGCTTATATTCTGCAGATCTATAGCTATTAAATAATAATTTAATTTTTGTTAATTCTTCAAATTTATCTTCTTTTAGATATTTTTTTGAACCTTCTGGAGATAAATACTCTGTGGCATTAATTCTATCCAATATTTGTATTACCTTTGTGGTTCTCTTATCGATTAAAGCAAAATCATGTGAATTAAAAAAATCTGTTTTAAGACTTATTTTTTTTGAAATAAATTTTATAAGTTCTATATTCAATTCAGAGAGATGTTGAAATTTAAGTTTTTCAAAAAATTTGATTAATTGAGCAAGGTCCTCAATAAATGGGTGATTTGAATAAGCTTGCATAATAACCTTAGCATGTTTTTTTTGCCAACTAGTCGAATTATCGATAAGCTTATTCATAATTGTTGTAGAAATTGAAGACTTTTTAGTTGGTACAGTTAGTAAGTGCTTGGTATTATTAACGATAATAAAATTTCTATTGTGCCAACTTCCTTTTGAATATTGTGCGTCATTTAAAAATACAAAAATATCAGAATTATAAATAAGATTAAAGTACCCGCTCCATGGGAAAAAAGTGGGTTGCATAATTGCACATCTCATTTGTTTATTTTTTTTTTGATAAAATTAATTTTTTATTATCTTTGCATATAATAACTTTATTTTTATAGTTAACTTTTTTTTTTAAATAAAAAATTGCATCTTTATATTTTATACCGTTAACTGTAATACCTCCAAAACATTTTTGAGCCTTAGCTGCATTAAAAATGTACATATAATCTACCTTTCTAGAGTCTTTAATTTCAATTCCCTTATAAAAAGGTTTGTAATATTTTCCTTTTGAAATTTTAGTAATTTTTTTATTTTTGAAATTTTTTTGAGCTTTTTTTAAAACTGATCTTAAATTTTTTAATAATTTTTTTTTAATTGAAATTTCGTCATCTTGATAGTCTCTCTTTACAAAATATTTAGCCAAAAGAAAACCTTGATCTATTTTTTCATTTATAATGTGAATTGACAAACCAATTTTTTTTTCATTATTTAAAAAAGCAGCTGTAATGGGATGTCTACCCCTGTAAGCAGGTAAATCTCCTGGATGTATATTCCAAATGCCATCTTTGTATCTATTTATAAACTCATTTTTAAAAATAATGCCAAAACCATACGAAATACCAAGTTTACTGTTAAAAAATTTTTTTTTTTTTAAATCTTTATAAGATTTGATTAAATGTACTTTGATTTTTAATAATTTTGCTTTTTTTATTATATCTTTATTTTCAGTATAAATTACATTTATAGAATAATTAAATGCAATAATGTTTATTATTTCTACTTCATTTGTAAAAAGATCAATTTTTTTTAAAACCAATTTTTTCTCTATTTAATTAATTTTTCTGCTAGTTTACTGACAGATTTGTCTCTCGATAAAATTTTTTTTATAATCTTAACTGACTCATCTGGGGCAACTGCAAATGCCAATCGATATAGGTCCATCCAATTTTTATTATTTTTAGATCTGACTTTTTCGATTTGCTTGATGATCGCAAGATATTTTTTTATTTTTGTATTTTTTAAATTTTTTTTCATAATAATTTACTATATTTGGACCTACTTATTGTTTAAATAAAAAATTTCTGTTGTAGTAAACAAAATTGAGAATTTTTCGTAAAAGTTTATTTTTTTTTCCTTTTTTAATTTTTTCAAAAATGGTTTATGTTTAATAAGTTCTTTGGGTAATGGCCACTCCTTTTTAATCAAAATTTTGTATTTAATTTTATTTTTTTTTAAATAATTAATTATTTTTCCTCTATTTGACAATCCAAGAACAGGAAAAAGAAGTCTTGCTTTATTAAAATATTTTTTTTTATAATCTTTCAATATATTCATTAAAAATTTTGTTCCATCGGTACCACTAGCATTTGGAGCAAATTTGAACCAATTAGATACACTATTCATTTTTGATGAAATTCCAGATATATCGTTAATAATTAAATCAAATTTTTTATTTTCCCAATTTTTTAACAAATTAGATTTTCTAATATCATAGTAGTTAGTTAATTTTTTAGCATTATAAATTGAACAATTAACTGCAGCCTTTGAAATATCAGAACCATATATATATTTTATAAATTTTTTTTTATAAAGATAGCATCCCACAATCCCTGAACCACATCCCAAATCCAATACTTTATCCTTTTTTTTTATTACCTTTGTGGCCATATCAATTAACAGCATAGTTGTTAAATTTGGCTCAAAAATTTTTTTATTCAAGAAAATCGAAAATTTACCATCTAGTATTTTATATTCTTTTTTTATATATTTTGACAAAATATTAATTGAAACCTCCGTCGACTGGTATTACTGATCCTGATACGTAATTTGATTTTATTAAAAAATTTATAGCGTTGAATACTGACTCATAATCACCAAGAGTTCTAGTATCTGTGTTGTTTAAAAGATTTTGCTTAATTTTCTTGCTTAGACTTAGATAAAGTGGAGTGTCAAAAGTGCCTAAACTTAAATAATTAGAAGTAACGCCATATTTTGCATATTCTTTTGATAATGTTTTGCAATATCCTAGTAAAGCATATTTGCCTGAGGAATATCCACCTAAACCAGTATCTGTTTTAAATGCACGTGAGGAACCACAAAAAATTATTCTACCCCAATTTTGTTTTAACATATGTGGTAAAATAGATTTTATAATTTCATGAAAGTTTATAAAGTTTGAATTCATATCGTGCAAAAGTTGTTTAGAGGTCTTGTTAATAATAATATTGGAACTCGAAGATGCTTGCATTAAAATTAAGACAATTTTTTTATTTTTATTTTGATTAATATGCTTTTTTATTGATGAAATATTTTTATATTTAATTAATTTATATTCTTTTATTTTTTTAACTTTTGAAAATTTGGAAAATCCTACAACATCATATTCTTTATTATCTTTGAATGCTTGTCTGGCAATTTTAGATGCTCCCCCAATTATCAATATCCCTGTTTTTGATTGCAAATTTTTTTTTAACATGATAGTGAATATATATATATTATTAATTTTAAAATTCATTATATGTTAACAAAAAAACAAGTAATTTCATGCATATCTAAAGCACTTAAAGTTCCAAGCAGTAAAATTAACATTAATTTAAGTGATAAACATTTTGAAAAATGGGACTCTCTAGGTCATTTAGAGATTTTAATGAATTTAGACAAAGCTCTAAAGGGTAAGGCCATTAATATAAAGGATTTGGCTCAGGCTCATAGTGTAAAAAAAATATTTTCAGTTTTAAAAAAAAATAAACTTTTAAATTGAGCTCCTTATCAATTTCAAATCTAGCACATCAACTTGGATCTAGTAAACAAGTTATATCTGATTTAAAAAAAAGTCATCCTCATTGGGATATAAAAAATGTTTTAATAAAAACAGGAATAAAAAAATTGTACATATCAAGAGAAAATGAGGATGTCGTTAATTTATCTATTAGATCTTGCAGAAAAACTCTTAAAAAATTTAATAAAAAAAAAAATTGACTGTGTAATTGTAGTCACCCAAACAGCAAAAAAAAAATTGCCTTCTGTCTCTTGCATAATTCAAGATCAACTAAATTTAAAAAAAAATATTTTAGCTTTTGATATAGGTTTGGGATGTTCTGGATTTGTATACAGCTTATCAATAATAAATTCATTATTGAACTCTAATACAGTAAAAACAGTATTATTAGTTTGTGCAGATACATATAATAAATTTCTAGATGCTCAGAATAGAACTTGTAGAACAGTTTTCAGTGATGCTGCATCTTCGTGCATAATTCAAAAAGTTAGTTCAAATAATAATATAAAATTTAGTTTTTTAACAGATGGCTCTGGTGCAACAGATTTAATAGAAATTAATAACAATATTGAAATGAAAGGATCAAATATTTTTCACTTTACTACAAAAAATATTCCAATTCTTTTTAATGATATTTTAAAGAAAAATAATTTGAGCAAAAAAAAATATTGATCATTTTATTTTTCATCAAGCAAGTAAGCTAGTTATAGATAAATTGACCAAAATTCTTGAATTAGATGAAAAAAAAGTTTTTAAAAATTATGATAAAATTGGAAATACAGTTTCATCTTCAATTCCAATTGGATTAGAAAATTTAAAAAAAAACAACAAAATCAAAAAAAAATCAAAAAATAATGCTTGTAGGTTTTGGGGTTGGGTTGTCTGCAGCCGCAAGCATTATCAGTTGGTCGTAATTAATGGAGAGACTTAAAATTTTAATAAAAGGGGAAACTATAAATTTATGTAAACCCACAAAAAAATTTGCTGGGGGCAATATTTGGTATAAGTGGCTAAATGATCCATTGATGAATAAACACTTGGATAAAAAATACAAAGATAATAAAAATACAAAAGAAAAACAAATTAATTTTTTTATTAATCACAAAAAAGAAAAAAGAAAAATTTTTATTATTTCTACAAAAAATCATGTTTATAAGGGAGTGGTTTCACTTTCTAACATAGATGATAATGAAAAAAATTGTGATATAGCGGTACTTACTGATACAAAAATTGAGCCTATATTGGCACCGTACGCAGGACTTGAAGCGGTCGCCTTAATATCTAATTTTGCATTCACAAAACTAAATTTAAAAAGAATAGATTGTAATTTTAAAAAATCTCAAAAAAATTGGTTTCAAAGAATGGAAATTTTAGGCTACAAGTTTTTTTTTAGAAGTAGATACAAAGTCAAATCATTTTCTTCAATCATGGTTGATAAGAAGATTGGAGATGAAAGGATTGGATCTTGTGCATACTTTTCATCATTAAGTTATGAAGATTTTAAGTTTATCAAGAAAAAAAGGGGTAAATTGTGGGATAACCTAAATTTAATGAAAAAAAGAATTTCAAAACTACCAAATAAATCTTTTTGGGAAATAAATGATAATTTCTTAGACATTACTAAAAAAAATTATTACAGAAAAATACACCTTCTCTAATTTTAAATAGAAAACTTTATTCATTCATTATAAGTTAAAGTATTTATTCAAAGGTTATCTACTATTTGTTCTAATATATATTGACAAATATTATTTTAATATTAATGAATGGGTATGTCTTTAAACATAATTAATGAACCTTGGTTTGAATCGCCATTTTTTTACCAAATATTAAAAACAAAAAAAAATTCGTACTTCAAAAAGCATGCAATTAGTATGCATGAAAAAGGGTATTGTGTATTAAATTTAAATCTAACTGATAATTATATTAATAATATCAATCAAGATATTGAAAAATCTCTTGCAAGAGGTAATTTTAAAACAAATCCTAAAATTTACCACTACAACAAATATCCAAGAATAGTTGAAGCTTGGAAATTTTCAAAGAATGTAGCCAAGCTTGCAAATAACGTCATTTTAAAAAAATTTTTAAATTTCTTATACGATTCTAAACCCTTACCATTTTCTACGATAAATTTTATTGGTGGATCGGAACAACCATTGCATAGTGACTATATTCATTTTGGAAGTTTGCCACACAAATATTTGGTCGGTGCTTGGGTTGCATTAGAGGATACACATAAAAATAACGGACCATTAACCGTTGTTCCTGGGAGTCACAAATTATCTTTAATAGATTATCAAGATTTAAAAAGAGAAAAGGCATCAAATATTAAAGAATTAGAAAAAAATTATCGAGTATACGAAAAATATATTAAAAACATCATTAAATATAAAAAATTAAAAACCAAAGAACTTCATATAAAAAAAGGGCAAGTTATAATTTGGGCAGCAAATCTATTGCATGGTGGAGTTAAAATGAAAGATTACAAACTGACTAGAAAAAGCCAAGTAATTCATTTTCATTTTAAAAATAATAAACTTAATTACAATCCAGGTTTTTCTGATCCAAAAAAAGGTTTTTATGTTGAAAGAAAATTAGATATCGTAAGAAATTGAAATTCACAATTTAAGAAAAATAAAAAAAAATTTATTATCAGATCTATATTTAGAAAAAATTTTTTTCAGTGCATAAATCAAGCCAATTGAGCTATTAGTACTGGTCAGCTGCACGCATTAC
>MDTE01146698.1_pt1 | contig 19641 bp, 15 predicted proteins | sample 811231 | NCBI WGS metagenome assembly MDTE01 (sample SAMN05326651, study PRJNA326480) | marine metagenome | isolation source: seawater | place: Indian Ocean: Red Sea | collected 2010 | reverse complement strand
CTCTCTCTCTCGCTCGCGGCAACCAACACCTCCGAAGAGACCATTCCACCGTTCACGACTCAAGAATCACCCCCTCCACCACCCGCGAATTCATCATCAAATCCAATCAATCGATGCGCCCGATCACCATCGACCCGCGCGTCTCTCTCGTCACGCGTCACCGCGCGCGCGGCATCGACCACCTCCCCGTCCAGCGTCGTTCCCGCGTCTCGTTCGCGTCGTCCCCGCGTTCGCGCGCGCGAGGGATGGGCGCGAATGATGACGGCGCCCACAGCAATCCACCGCGCACGGGCGCGCGAGGGAAAGGGACGACCGACGGCGACGCCGGACGACCTCGCGGGTTTTCGTTCACCAAACGCGAGTTCACGCGTCGGTTCAAGCGCATGACGGTCGGGAGCGCGTCGAAGAAGGCGAAGAGGACGGCCAAGCGATGGCGCGCGGTGCACCGCGGGAACCGCATCGGGCGGGCGGAGCGGGACGCGGTGACGAATCATCTCGGTCTGTGTCTGCAGGTGGCGTTCACGGCGCAATCGGAGGCGCGTGAGGCGTATGAGCGATCGGTCGGGGATGTGGACGGGGAGGTGGGCGCGGAGGCGAAAGGGGTGGAGACGGAGAGCGTGAAGCGAGAGGTGTACGCGGTGCGGGGACTGACGTTGGAAAACGGGGACGCGTTGCCGCCGTTCGCGTACGTCGTCGAGGCGCCGAGGGAATTCGCGCGATCGAGAAAGATGTGGGGGATGAGTTCGCAAGCGTACGGGGAATCGTTCGCGATCGATGGGTTTCGACCGGTGTTTAGCGAGGTGTCGGTGACGGATGAGATAAAATGCGGAAACGTAAGCGCGGCGGAGGGCGCCGTGATGAAGACGAGCGTGACGTCGCTTCGCGTGATCTCACAGGCGTTGGCGAGCGGGAAATCGTCGAGTTGGTTCTTTTGCAGCGAGGACGGCGCGCTGTTGGTGAAGACGTGCAGCGAGAAGGAGAAGAAGACGATGTTGCGTATATTACCGTCGTATTTAGCCTACGTCGAGGAGCGCGGAACGACGAGTCTGTTGCCGCAATTTTACGGCTTGTACACGGTGAAATTCGACGGCGCGCGTCCGTTATCCTTCATCGTCATGAATTATTGGTTCGCGTCGTCCAAGAATATCGAGCGCAGGTTTGATTTAAAGGGGAGCACGTTCGGTCGCCGCGCGAACGCGAGAGAGCTCGCCAAGGGACAGGAGTGCATCTACAAGGATAACGACTTTACCGATGGAGACGCCGCGCACACGCGACACTTCGACGTCATTCTCGACGCTCTGCGGCACGATTGTGATTTCCTCGAGAAGCATAGACTGTTAGATTACTCTCTGGTGTACGGAGAATACGAAGCGGCGACGGAGAATGAAAAATTCGAGGCGCTAAAGGCGCACGAAGAGTTTGAGACGGAGCACGACGATTGGGGTCGCCGAGCGCGCGCTGAAGCCGTCGCCGAGGCGGATTCCGACGACGTCGACAAGACGATGGACACGGAGGACGACGCGGGCGAACACAGCGACGACGTCATCGTCCTCGAGAAGAAATCCGTCTTCACGCCCTTCGTGAACGACATCTCGAGATTGAATCAATTGAGGGTGGTGAACACGCCGAGCGGTGCCGTGTTCGTGGGGATCATCGACATTTTGACGCCGTGGGGGAACAAGAAACGGCTCGAACACTTCTTCACCAGTCGCATGTGTTGCGAACGAGACGTGTCGTGTCAAAGACCGATGGCGTACGCGCGAAGGTTTTACGAATTCATGCGGGATCGGGTGTTTCTGCCATCGGAATCGAAGTCGTCGGCGTAGAGGCGTAGTAAACGAGATCACCGCGGCGTCGAGTCGAGTCGTCCTCGAATTGGACGCGCGCACGGCTGTTGTCAATTTGAAAATGTTAATATTTCCGTCGAGTCGAGTCGTCCTCGGACGCGCGACGCCACACGTCATCGCGCGTTCGACCCACGATGCGTTCATCGATGTTCAGCGCATGTCTCATCATCGTCCTCATCGCGGTCGCATCGAGGGATGCCGCCGCTTCGCGCCCGTTATACGAGGCGCCGCTCCTCACGCCGCTCGTCGCGCCGAAAGCGTTAGCCGCGTGGCAACCTCGGGAATGGGCCGTCATCCTCGCCCCCAGCGCCGAGACGACGGCCGAAACCGACGACACCTCCCACGACGAAGACACCCCCGACGACGTCACCGAAACCACCGACGAGACCGACCATCCTTCGCACGATGATTTCCATCCGTCGTCGTGGCGACGATTTTTCATCCGCGCGCGAGACGTCGACGTCCGACCCATCGCCGCGTCCGTCGCCGTGAAACGCGAGGGATGGACCGGCGCGTCCGTCTCCTCCAACGCACAATTTTCGTTGGACGGTTGATCGCGATCGACACTCGACTCGACTCCGTGTCAATCGACCTCGCGACTCGCCGTCGGCGCGGCTCAAACTGTCCCCACACCTGTCCCCACACTGGCGCGCGCCATGCGACGACGACGCCGTGAGACGCCTCGCGACGTCATCGACGCCGCGTTGAACGATGCGAACGAAACCGTCTTGGACGAATCCGAACAGCGCGCACTCGTGCAGGCGTTCGAGGCGTCGACGGCGGCGCAGAGACGATTCGCGAGCGCATTTTTTGGGAGTCTGGGCATCTCGTTGGGCGTCGTGTATTTCGGCGCGCACTGCGCGTGCGGCGCGTTCGGCGGTGGTGACGTGTGGGCGCGATCGTTGTTGCACAGATGGTATTACGTCGAGGGCGCGAGGGCGCGCGCGTTCGTGACGATGTGCGATTGGGCGAGCGCGGCGGCGTATTCGGCGTCGGGACTGGCGTGCGCGCGTCTGCGCGGCGACGCGTGCGCGTACGGTGGGGCGACGGCGACGGCGCGCGCGGGATTGGTGTGCGGTGTCGTCGCGTCGTGCGCGTGGTGGGCGCTCGGGGTGTGGGGGAGCGGGACGTTCGACGCGGGGTCGGCGAGTCGAGGCGCCGCGCCCGCGGCGTGGGCGTGGACGTGCGCGCACGTCGTGCGCGCGCAGGCGGACGCCGCGCGCGCGGTGGAGACGCTTCGGTCGAAAATGTACGCGCATAAATCGTTGTGATTGGTTGTAGTTCCGTAGAATTGAATGTGATGTTTGCTACTGTACTTTTTACTACGCTTTGCGCGGTTTGCTACCGTACTCGTCACTACGCAAAGGCGCCGCCGCCGCCCGAGAGAAGTCGCTCGACGGCGGCGTGCACGTTCCCTCCCGTCGCCTGTAACGCACGAATGTTTTCCGCTGCGTCGAAGAACCCCATGTCATTCAATTGCGACAATTGCGTCGCGTAGACTTCCTCGGGCGGGCCGGCGGGCGCGGGGGGCGCGCCGAACACGGCGCTCGAATCGCCCGCGCCCGCGCCGCCGAACGCGTTGTTCCCCTGAAGCGTGTTGAACGCCTGTTGCATCTGCGCCATGGCGCGTAAGTTTTCGGGGTTCATCATCTGCCGCACGAAATCGGGGTTCGAGAGCGTCTCGCGGAGCTGCGGGTTGGCGTCCATCGCGCGTCGCGCCTCGGGGTGACTTCCGAGCATGGCTTCCATCATCTGCGGATTCGACATCACGTTCTCCATCGCGGATCGCATCTGGGGATTGGACATCATCTGCGCCATCTGCTCCATCTGCGCGATCGGGTCACCACCGAGTCCGCCGAGTCCGCCGCCGCCCGTGGCGCCTCCGAGTCCGGCTCCGAGTCCGCCGCCCGTACCGCCCGTACCGCCCGTACGGCCCGAGTCTCCGCTCGCCGCGCCCCACGGGTTCGGTATCGGACCGTCCGGATTCGTGTTCGGCGTCCCGGTCGTCGGAGGATCGGCGGCGTTTCGTTCCTGCGCGCGCTCCATCGGTTGCTGCACGTCGGTGTACATGCGTCGCAGCGCGTCGAAACCTCCGGGCATACTCGAGATGTTCGACATCGCCCTATCGTTGCTTCGCATCTGTTCCGCCATCAACGAAGGATTCGTCGCCGCGTTAAACATCTGTCTGAGCGTCGCCGGATCCGACAGCGCGCTTCGAAGCTGCGGATTCGCATCCATCGCCTCTCGCAAACCGGGCTGACTCTCGACGAGCTCGCGCAACGTCTCGGGATTTTCATTCAACAGCGCGTCCAACTGCGACTGAACGAACGGATTATTCAACATCGCTCGCATCGCCTCCGGGTTCGGCGGCGCTCCCGCGCCCAATCCACCGAATCCACCGAGTCCACCGAACCCCCCTTCGAACCCGCCCGCCGCCGGATTCGCCGGATTCGCCGGATTCGCCGGATTCGCCGGACGCGCCTCCGCGCCTCCCGCCGCCGGACGCACCGCCCCCACACCGCTCGCCCTCTCCGGCGTCACCGTCGCCGCCTTCGTCGACACCACCACGTGCACCACGCTCTCATCCGTCAAACCGTACGCGTCCAGCGTGGAGTCGTCCTTCATGACGCGACCCTTGAAGATCAACCGCGTCGTCGCGTCGCCGTCGCCGCCGCCGCCCCCGCCGCCGCCGTCCTCACCCGTCCCCATCGACGCCATCGCCGTCGCCAATCGCTCGCGCGTCTCTCGAACCGTGTGCGCGACGACGTCGACGTCGTCGAGGGTCACCTTGGCGCCGTTCGCGCGCTTAAAGTGCACGCGCATGATGACGCGCGAATGAATTCGATCGAGCGATGAATTCGATCGAGTGATGATTCGCGACGACGAGACGCGCGAGGAGCGACGAGACGCGACGAGACACGACGGGGAACGACGACGACGCGCGTTCGGTCTCGCGCTCGAGGTCTCGCTCGCGCGCGCGCGCGCGAGTGCGGGCCACACGCCGACGGTCGCGATCGGATCTCGAGGGCGACGACGGCACGTAACCGACGGTGGCGATCAACTATATATGGCTTAAGAATGGATCGAAAGACCGAATGATTGGAAGAGTGAATATGATAAAAAAACCAGTACTGGACACGAAGCGCGTATTGAAGACGTGTATTCCCCATACGAAGGACCACACGACCCTTTCTCGCGATACATCCAAGACGGCACGTCGTCGCGCCGTCGTCCCTCGACGGGACGTCATTGTCTATCCGACGGATTCGACGATGATGTCGCTCTCTGCGAACGCGGTGCGTGCGCGCGATCTCGACGACGCGCGCGTAAAAAATATTTCTCGACGTCTCGCGCGGTCGCGGTCGCGCGCGGCGGTCGCGCGCGTGCCCCGGTCGACGCGATGGACCTCGGACGCGGGAGGGGTGGTGACCTAGGGTTTCTCGGCGACGGTCGCGCGCGGGGGACGCCGGACGTCCGCGCGAGGGCGGTGGGGACGAGCGAGGGGGTGGAAACGGTGTTTCGTGATGGGTGTGATCGTTCTGACTCGTGCGCGATGACTGACGAGCGCGCGTTCGTGCGTGTATTCTCGACGTAGATGTCCCTCAAGGCTTCGACGGCGGTGACCGGCGCGCGCGTCGCGTCTCGTCGGCCGACCGTCGCGCCGCGCGCGACGGCGATGTCCGTCGCGGCGGATGCGTCTGAAGAGCGCGTGCGTTTGCACAACCTCACCCCGCTCAAGGGTTCGCGTCCGCGAAAGCTGCGCATCGGTCGCGGTTACGGCGCGGGTCAAGGCGGCTCGTGCGGCGACGGGTACGCGATTCTCGGACGCGACTCGCATCGCTCGCGCGCGCTCTCGATCGATCCGCGATCTCTCTCGACCAGTTATTCGACGCCGAGCGGTTCGTGGCGCTCGGCGCGTATCGGTGGCGGCGACCTCTTCCGGACATTGACTGACGAACGACGCTCCCTTTCGCGCGCGAATACAGTATGCGCGGTCAAAAAGCTCGCTCAGGGCCGGGCGTGCGCCCCGGCTTCGAAGGCGGTCAAACGCCGATGTATCGACGCTTCCCGAAGCTCAAGGGCATCGCCGGCGGCATGGGTGCCGGTCGACCGAAGTTTGTGACGGTGAACGTCGGCGCGATTGAGGAGGCTGTCAAGGCGAAGAAGCTTGACGCGAGCGCCGAAGTCACGCTCGAAGGGTTGAAGTCTGCGGGTGTCATCAAGGCGACTGGCTACTACAGAAACTTGCCGCTTAAGGTTTTGGGCGAAGGCGAAGTGAGCGGACTCAAGGTGAAGGCTGCGGCGTTCTCGCAGAGCGCGATGGAGAAGCTCTCCGCGGCTGGTGGTTCGGCGGAAGTGATCGAGGCGCGACCGAAGTGGAGTCGCGAGGCGCACGAGGCCGCCAAGGCTGCGTAATTTCGCTCGTTAGCGTTCGGGGCTTAACTCCTTGCGCTTTCAATACTACATTCTTAACTCTATTCTTTGACAAACATCCCGCCCCTCACCCCGCGTTCGCGTCCAAGACGCTCGCGTCGACGCCGTCGAGCGCCATCTTATTCCTCACCGCCTGTTCGGGAACGCCCATCTTGATCATCTTAAAATAAATGCCGTACTTTGGATCGTTCACCATCGCGTTCGCCGGCGGCGGCGCCGGTTCCGGCGGTTCCTTTGGCGGTTCCGGCGGCGGCGGCGGCGGCGGCGGCGGCGGCGGCGGCGGCGGCACCCCCACCGACGTCTCCTCCACCGCGACCGCGTCCACGCCCTCACCCCCCGCGCTCGACACCGCCTCGACGCGCGCGTCCGCATCGCTCGTCGTCGTCTCCCCCGACTCGGCGTCGAGCGCGCGTTCCAACAACCGCGTCCTCGCCTCCGCCTCCGCCACCCCGCGCGCCGCCTCCGCCAGCCTCGCCTCCACCGACGCGCTCAGCGCGTTCAACACGCACACCGTCCGCGCCGCGTGCGCGTTCATCGCGCTCGCGAGCGCCTGGTCGTCCGTCGGCGGGAGATTTTCTCGAAGCTTGTGCAATTCATCATCCATCTCGTCGTCGTCGAGACGGACGCGGTGACGCGAGACGCGAGACGCGACGACCTCAACCCTCGCGCGTTCGCGCGTTCGTCGCGTTCGTCGCGTTCGCGCGTTCGATCGATCGACGCGCGCGCGGGTGTGTCGTCGCTCGCGCGTTTAAAAATTTTGAGCTGTCCCGCGATGATGCGCGACACACCCGCGCGCGCGCGCGCCGAGAGTCCCGAGAGTCCGCCCGATCGCGTCCGCATGTCCCCACCGCGGTCGACCGAGTCCGCGACGCGCGCCGCGATGCAGCGCACGATCGACGAGCGGTGCGAAGAGATTCGAGAATCTTTGGAACACATTCGCGCGGCGTGTGAATGCGCGGCCGAGGCGGCGCGGAACGCGGCGGGAGGCGCGCCGGAGGCGTGCGCGCAGTTGCGAGGAAAGGTTGATCGCATGTGTGACGTTCGTCGGGAGAAATTGGCGCAGATGGACGCGTTGAAGGCGTTGGCGAGGGATTACGTCGTCGCGGGCGAAGACGCCGAAGACGAGGCGAGCGAGGAAAAGTTTGATTTCGAGGGCTATCTCGAGAAGAAGACGAAATATTATCTGACGCAGCGCGCGAAGGATATGGAATACGTGATCGCGTTCGATAAGGCGGCGAGCGGTGGGGAGACGACGATGGGAGAGGATGAAGATTTAATCCTCGACGAAAACGCGACGGCGACGGTGAAGAACGCCAAGTGTCCGATTTCGGCGAAAAGGATCGAGGACATCGACGATCCGGTGGAGGATCTGATGGGATTCGTGTACGAAAGGGCGAGAATCGAGGAGTACATCGGACGCGCGGCGTCCAAGGAGTGTCCGGAGATGGGGACGTCGCACCGGGTGAACAAGAAGGATTTGAAGCCGAGTCGAAACGCGATCAGGATGAAGCAACGAGCGCAGGGCAGGATCACGTCGAGCGAGTTGATTTCGCCGTAGGTTTCGTCGATGTAGCACTGTAGTGCACGCGTGTGTGTTTGTTAATATATGAAATATTCATGATCAATGAAAAATGCGTCGATACCGCACCGACTCAAAAAACGAAACGAATAACGAATCTAGTAGAGACCGATCACCTTCCACCAAAGTCCGCCGAAAACGAGCCAGATGAGAACGTTGGCGACGCCGCAGATGCCACCGAGACGGAAGTAATCCTTGAGCTCGACGAAACCGGCGCCGTAGTAGCACGCGGATTGACCCGAGGCGTAGTGCGTGATGCCGCCGAAGAGGTTGGTGTGGAACGCCATGGTGAGACCGACGAGAATCGGCGGCGCGCCGGCAGCCATCATCATCGCCATGAACGCGGTGGACAAAGCCGCGACTTGCGCGGTCTGAGACGCGAACAGGTAGTGGATGGCAAAGTAGAAGCCGTGGAGCAAGAGCATGACTTGCGGCCACGCCAAGTTCATCGCCGTCAACGCGCCGGCGACGGTGGAGGACAGGTAATCGATGAAACCGAGCGCGTTGAGTTGAGCGGACATGCCGATCAAGACGGCGAACCACAACAAGGTGTCCCAGGCGCCCTTCTCGTTCAAGCACTCGGCCCAGCTGATGACACCAGAGACGAGCTGAAGAGACATGCCGAACATGGCGGCGACGACGGGCTTGATGCCAAACGGTTGGAAGATCCACATGAACACGGTGATGCCCATCGTGATGACGACCATGAGTTCGTCTTGGCTGAGCGGACCGAGTTCCTTCAACTTCTCAGCGGCTTGCGCCGGCGCCTCCGGGGTGTTTTGCACCTCGGGCGGGTAGAGCTTGTACACCAAGAGCGGGGTGACGAGCAAACCGATGATGGCCGGGACGCACGCCGCCTTGAACCAGGTGAGCCACGGGGAGGCGACGACGATGCCGAGCGACGCCGCGATCTTGAGAGACAACAAGTTTTGCGCGGCGGCCGTCATGCACATCGCACTCGAGTGTCCGCTCGATTGAAGCTGCGTTTGCACCAAAAACGCGCCGAGCTTTCGCGACGTCGGTCCCGGCTCCGAGCCGGCTTGCTTGGCCAACGACTGAATGATCGGCAAGTACACGCCACCGGCGCGCGCCGTGGTCGACGGCATCGCCGGCGCCAAGATGGCCTCGGAGATGGTCAAACCGTAGGACAAGCCGAGCGTCGACTTGCCGAGCGCGCGCACGAACATCGTCGCCACGCGGTCGCCCAAACCGGTGCGCACGAAACCTCGCGCGAAGAAAAAGGCGAGAACGATGAGCCAGATGACATCGTTCGTCATCGCCGAAAACGCGGCTTGGAAACTCAGAGTCTCCGTCACCACCGCCGTGGTCAGACCGATGAAGGCCCACGCCCCGACTGGCAACGGCGAGAGCACGAGCCCGCTAATCGTCGACAAGAAGATGCTCAACAACGCCCACGCCTGCGGCACCACCGCCTCCGGTCGCGGCACGAGAAAATTCAACACCAATCCGACGCCCACCGAGACGGCGAATGGGACCAACGCCGCGCCTTTCCACACGAACCCCCCGTCGTTCGCGCTCGCCGCCGCCGCGCGCGTCCGCGTCGTCATCCTCGTCGCGCGTCCCATCGCGCGCGCGTCCCGTCCCATCGCGCGTGCCATCGCGCGCGCACTTCGCACGTCGCTCTCACCGCGCGTCGCCTTCACGCGCGCGCACCGCGGCGCGGTCGTCCCGTTCGCGCGCGCGACGATGCATCCTCGCGAAGACACATCGCGCGTCGTCGTCGTTCGTCGCGCGCTCTCTCCGCGCACCGCGCGCGCGCCGAGCGCGCTCGACGGCATCGTCACCGCGGTCGACGCCATCCCTCGCGCCGAAGTCTCTCGACGACGTCCTCGTCGCGCGTCGAGCGTCGCGCGCGCGTCGCGCAACCGTTCGATTCCTCCGATGGGGGGTTGGTCATATGACGATTCATGACCCTACGTGTACCCCCCGGTACACGCAGAAACCCTCACGACGACTGTGCACCCCTGTTCTATACATGAAATTCAGTAGACAGATCCAAAATATACACATTACGTATTAAAAGACCGACTCAGACAGTTATAAATAACACACAGACTTTACGACACATACACCCGTATAGTAGAACTAAAACCCCCATCCGATTCGACAGGAAAACGCGGTCGAGGCGGTCGACGCGGTCGGTCGGTCGGTCGCCGCGTCACACCTCGACGACGACGACGATGCTCGCGACGACGACGACGACGACGACGTGCGCGCGCGCGACGCACCATCACCGACGAACGGCACCGACAGTGTCCGCGTCTGTCGCGCCCGCGTCCATGTCCGCGCGCGCGCGCATCGGCGGCGGCGCGAGCGCGCGATTTCTCGCGCCGAGCGCGCGCGCGCGCGGGGCGGCGCTCGCGCGATCGCGAGGCGTGACGCGCGCGATGAAGGCGCCGACGGTTCGCGCGGCGGCGACGGAGGTGCGTGGAGATGCGATAAAAATAGACGTTCGCGCGCGCGAGGTCGCGATCGCGCGCGCGAGGTCGCGCGCGGGAGGGCGGGCGAGGATGGATGTGGATTCGCGAAACCCTGAAGAGGAGGGGGGTGGGCGGCGGGGTTTGTTTTATCCGCGCGCGTCGCGGAACGGAGGTGGACGCGCGGTGGTCGGTCGCGTGGTGTCGAGAGAGATTGTGTGATTCGTGAGAGAGATGAAGAGACTGACGACGATGACGACGACGATGGGTTTCTCGCGATGATGATAGGTTGACGCCGAAAAGAAGGAGGCGGTGTGCCACTTGCGCGGCGTGCGCATGTCGGCGTCTAAGATTCGCAGAGTTCTCGATGTTATTCGCGGTAAGAGCTACGAAGAGTGCTTGATCATGCTCGAGTTTATGCCGTACCGATCCTGCGAACCGATTCTCAACGCGTTGTTCTCGTGCGCGTCCAACGCCAAGAACAACATGGGGATGAACAAGGCGAAGCTCTACGTCTCGGAGTGCTACGCCGACGGCGGCGCGACGATGAAGCGTTTCCGCCCGCGCGCTCAAGGTCGCCCGTTCTCCATCCGCAAGCGCACGGCCAGCATCACCTTGAAGATGGCTGAGCGTGAAGATTAAATACAGGTTTCGCTCGCGTTTCGACGCGACGCGCGACCGGTTATTGGCAACTCGGTGGGGGGTGAGAACGATTGTTTACGACATAGCGCCATAGTAGCTCCGACAGCGGATCCTCGATCGCCGGCATTTGTATTTGTTTTTCAATGACGACGACGCATTCTTTACATCACATTCCCCACGACGAGCGACCGAGCGACCGACGCGACGCGACGAGAGCGGACGCGTCCTCTCGAATCTCTTCTCTGTGGCTACGCATTCAAAGCTTACTTACAAATCCATCTACTGCATCTCCCGCGCGCGTCTCGTCCTCGCCCGCGCGCGTTTTCGCGACGAACACGCCCCGCCCGCGTCGTTCTCATCCCTCTCGCGTCCCCCCGCCTCGTCGCTCGATCGCCAAGTCCATCTCATCCTTGCGCACTTTGCGCACCGTGTACCAATACGTCCCCGCGCAAAACGTCAACAGCGCGCCCGCGATGGCGACGTTTCCGCCCCATCGCGCGCGGTGTCGCTCACTGAACGCCATCTCCGAGCGTACGCGTCGCGCGCGGTCGGTGGACGCCTCGACGCGCGCGCGGGACGGGTCGAGAAGTGACGTCCGAGAGACGCGCGCGCGCGGAAAACATACGTCACTCGACGCCGCGGGCGCGCGTCGAGGCGCGTCGCGTCGCGCGCGCGGACGTCAGCGCGAAAAAGAATTATTCTCGCGCGATGCGTCGAGCGCGCGAGGCTCGCGCGACGCGTCAGAGGTACGACGCGCACACATCCACCCGCGCCGCCGCGCGCGCGACCGAGAATTCGCGAGCGGCGTGACGACACCGCATGCCGCCCCAGTCAGACGATGTCTCGGCGTCGATGTTGATTGGTTTACGTATTACGTCATGGTATCATGATCGGACCGCTCGCGAGGTCGCGCGCGCGGCAAGGGGCGCGCACGCGTCGAGGATTTTCGCGCGGGCTCGAGGGCTGGGGTCGCCTCGGCGCGAGGCAGTCTTCGGTCGCTGGACGTCGCCGCCGCGCGGTGAGACGGAATCCGGGTCGCGTCGGTCGATCGCCCTGTTCGTCGGTATCGCGAGGAAGATGAAACGCTTTAACCCAGCTCGCTTTGAGCCTCGGCTTTGAAGAAAACTTGTTTCCAAACTACACGACTTTAACGTCTGAGCGAAACGGCGAACGGCGAGACGACGACGATGACGCGAGGGGAGCGACACAGATGTCGGAGAGTGGAAGTGTGGATGCGCGTGCGCTCGTTCTTGTGACTGACGCGCGACTCGTCGCGGTACGTACGCAGATTGACGTCGAAGGGCGAGACGCGACGAAGATGGACGAGGTGCGCGTTCGCTCGCGCGAGTCCCTCTCTCTCGCGAGAGGCGGTTATTTTCTCTTCTTCGCCGAACGGCGAATCGTAACGGAAATGAGGACTTCTCTTTCCCCAATTGATCGAAGATGAAAAGAGTATAGAAGGCCGGTGCCACCGGCTATACTTGCCAGTATTATCTGATCCGTCCACGATTCGGCGTTCTTTTTTTCTTGTTTTATGCGCGGCGACGTGCGAGGCGCGGCCACGCGGGTGATTATGCGAATGGATATGAGGAAATCGATGGTCCGTGTTTACGAACCACGGTGATGAGAGAAGAAACATCGGGTTTGACAACCCATCTCCGATCTATTTGTGTTCATCGTGAACCCCGCGCGGTGGTCTCGTCCGACCACGTCGCCCGCGACGCAACGACACACGTAAGTTGCTTCGCTTAGTTGGGCACTTTACTCCGTCAGTGTTTCTTTGCCCCGTTCCCTAGAAGCTATAGTGATAGGTCGACCCGTTGAATCGAAGCTTCGGGTTCGGCCGCGCAACTGGCTTCTCGCTATGTTTACCCGCCGCTCACCGCGGGTGAATACATTGAAGCCAGACATCTACGTGTTCGTTTGCTATGGCCATTTCGTCGCGCATCGCCGAGTGGTTTGCGGGCTGTTACTTCAGGCAGCTGAGCGTGGAATTCTATCCACGTTGAGCGTTAATCAGCCCGTAAAGTGACGAGCTCGCATTCTGAGCGGCCGCGGGGATGGGACTTACTACCTCGACCCCGGTGCTGTTTGCTCTGGAAACCGGGCTTACACCTCCATCACTTTTTCTTCTTCACGACGCATCCATCGGCTCGTTCGAGACACTCACCGCGGTGTTTGCTTTTCCACTTCGCAGCGCGAGATACCGAGACGCTGTACACTAGGTGCGCGCGCGTTTCTCTTCGTCTCACTTTTTTGCCTCTCGGGCTTTTTCCCTCGAGAGGAAGACTGGCGAGGGTGTGAGGAATCAATCAATAAATGTTTGCGATGATTACAACCTTGAGGCTGTTTGTTAGAAGGCGCTTGCGCCTGTGCGCTAAACCACTTCACAAAACGACTTCTCCTTTCTCTGAGCAATCATCATTTGTTTACTCACATCTCGCGTCGATGCAGCCGATGATGCAAACTGTATGTGTGCGGCGCAGCGCGTCGTTGGGGAATCTGGATTTCCAGTTGAACCTTCCTCAGTAGCGGCGCGTGAGAACACGTTCTCGGCTTGGCACAAAACGCGCGGTTTTGCCGCTGTCTGAGGCTTCGCATCGACGGTGCCCTTCAGCTTTTTCTTCGAGACTAGTATTCATTTCTCCGAGCGAGGCGAGGCGCGATATTGACGTCGACTTTCACACACGACAGATGCTCGTTGAGCGATTCATAGACATTAGATTTAACGATGCGCGCCACGGGACACGGCGAACGATTCGACGACGAAGGAAATGAAGAAATACCATTGTTTCACGACGGTCTTCTGACGCCTCGGTTTTGATGACGTACATGGTGCTAGTACTCTGATCCTTTCGTCGCTCGTTCGCCGTCGCGTAGCGTCATCATCGTTTGTACATAAAAATACGCATCAGCGGCGCGCTTTTTACATGATGTATCTTCTTCGTGTCTACCTAAACTTCTCGTCGTCCTCGTCCTCGTCGTCGCTTCTCGTCGTCGCTCACGGACAGAGCAAAGAGAACGCCGTGGGATTTCCCGTCGTCGGATTTTCCCCGTTCGCCACTTTACACAGTCCCGTCAACACATCCTTACGCACGATGACATCGCTCCAATCGCTGTTATCGATCTTCACGTCGTCCAACTGCGCCGAACTCACGATGGCACCCGAGAGCAGCGCCCCCGTAAAATCCGCGCCCGTCAAATTCGCCTGTCCCAGGTTGGCGTTTGACAGATTGGCGTCGACGAACGTCGCCCCCGTCAAATCCGCGCCGAACAACGAGATTCCCGTCAGGTTCGCGCCGTTAAAGTTCGCGCGCTTCAACGAACCCTTGGTGAAATATTCACCCGTGCCCGTGAAATCTTTCCCACTGTAATCGTACCTGCGCGAGCGTTCGAAAGAATCGCGCGCGCGTCGGCGAGCCGTCAGTCGCGAAAATCCAAAAATCCAACCCGGGGACTTCTTCGCGTCTCTCGCATCGCCTCGTCGCCTCCTCGCGTCGTCGCGCACGCACCCATCGCACGAGTTCGTCGCGCACTCGGACGTCTGCGGAATCGCGCCCACCGGCGCGGGCGTCGTCGCGAGCGCGAGCGCGAGCGCGGCGGCGATGAATCTCGGCGCGGCGACATTGTCGACGTCGATCGTCGTCGTCGCGTCGTCGGCGCGCTCGCGAGAGGCGGCGACGCGCGCGCGACGCGGTCGTCGTCTCGACGCGACGACGACGCGCTCGACGCGCGCGTCGACGAGGGATCGAAGGGCGACCATGGAAGCGCGGCGCGTCGGTGTGTGACGAGAGACGCGGCGGCGAGCGCCGACGACGCGAACGACGGATGAAACGTTGCGTTTTGAAACAATGAATGAATGAAATAATGAATGAATGAAATAATGAATGAAATAATGGAACAATGCGCGCGCGTGACGGCGCGTGTAATACACGCATACCGGTGCGATCTGTGCGCGGAGCTCACCGCGCGCGTCGGCGCCGCTTGATACCGTGGATGATGGAGGCGTATAAATCAAACTGGAGAGACGCCAACGCGTCGTCGGCGAAAGGGTACTTCGCACCGCACCTGTACGCGGCGACGAGACCGGATATGACGGCGATCTCGTGCGTGTTCACCATGGTGTACGAACCGGCGTAGAGCGTTCGACGCTTGTTTTGGACGAAACGCCAAAACGGCACAGCGCGCGTGAAATGCCGAACCGTGTGCCCGAATTGACGCCACCATTTCACGAGCATGACGCGCTTAGGATCGATCTCGTCGCGCGTCCATCGCGCTTTATCCCTTTTAGCGTTTAAAAAGATGGATTGGTACACTCGCTCGCCGTTCGTGCCCTCGGCGAAGGGTTGATAGGCGGTTAAATCGAAACTCATCTCGCAGAGCGACGGATCGTCTTCATACGATTTGATAAAATACATGTCTCGAACGTCCTCAGCCACCTCGTAGTGTCTCTTCATGTACGCCTCGTCCGAGTGCGTGACGGAGACGTCGTCGAAATACTCGATGTTTCTGAAAATCATGCGCTCCATCATAGACGTCCCCGAACCGGCGTCGAGCATCGCCTTGGATTGCTCCGTGTTGCACGCGAAAATCACGCGATCGCACTCTCGCACCTCGCGCTCTCCGTTCGCGTTCTCAAAGTACACCTTAACACCTCTCTTGGAACGCCGTTCGACCTTGTCTACGCGCGCGCCGAGCGTGATCTTTCCGCCTCGTCTCCGCACCTCGTCTCCGATTTTTCCGTACACCTCGTCAAATCTCGGAAACGCGAACATCTTCGGCGCCTCGCTCATGAACCGCACCGGATCGTAGTCGTACAACCGCAACCGATCGTCGTTAAACACACGAGCCAAGAGCACGCTGCTCACCTTTTTCGTACAATTCCCCGTTCCGAAAAATAACGCCGTCGTCGCGTACACCACGCGATTCCGAAACGCCTTCGAGTGTCCGTGCCACCGCAACGCGCGTTCCACGCTCACAAACGCATACAGCGCCTCAAACCGCTCGATAGCTCGCAACGTCTTGGCAAATTTCTCGATATCCTCTCTGCATTCCTCCACCAACGCCGTCGGCGGGCCGTGATTTCTCCAACCCGTCGTCCCGCGCCCGAAACTCACGCGCGCCTCCACTCGGCGCGGTTCCTCGACGCCGCACTCGCGCATCAATCGCGCGACGTTGGCGTAACTCACCGTCCCACCCTGGACGCCATCGTTGATAACGACGCGTTCTCCCACGAATTCCGTCGTCGCGACGCCTCCGAGACGCGTCTCGCGCTCGAGAAGTTCGACATCGAAGACGACGGCGTCATCGTCATCGTCATCGTCATCGTCATCGTCATCGTCATCATCGACGCGTCGCGCGCGCGCGAGCGCGAACGCGGCCGCGCACCCCGCGGCGCCACCCCCGATGATGATGACTCTCTCGCGACGCGCGCGCGACGCGCGTCGCGCGCGAGGCATGGACGTCGAGGCGCGTCGGGCGATGAATGAAGAATCACCACCGACCCGTCCCTCGCGCCACTGTGCGTCGCGCGCGGCGTTCGGTGACGCCTCGACTCGGTCGAGAGACGCGCGCGGACGTCCCGCGGAAGGTGGTCTCGCGCGCGAACGCGACGACGTCGACGCGCGGTGGCTCGAATCCATCGCATTGCGTGCATTCATTCATGGCGGCGGCCGGTGCCGATGATGATGATGATGATGATTCTCGCGCCGTCCCCGTCGCGGACGTCCCCGCGACGTCCGCGCGACCGTCCACGACGTCACCGGACGACCCCCCGTTGCACAAATTACCGCCGACGAATCCGAACAAGAAACGCAAGGTGGCGCTGACGTTCGCGTACGTCGGCGCCGGGTTCGCCGGGATGCAACGCAATCCGGGCGTGCGCACCGTCGAGGGTGAATTAGAGGCGGCCATCGCGCGCGCGGGGGGGATCTCGGAGGCGAACGCGGGAGATTTTGGAAAAGTGCAGTGGACGCGAGCGGCGAGGACGGATAAGGGGGTGTCGGCGGTGGGACAGGTGGTGGCGTTGAAGATGGTGCTGGAACCGCCGGGGACGCTCGAGCGGGTGAACGCGGCGCTTCCGGAACGATTCGAGGTGTTCGGGATCGATCGAGTGACGAATGGGTTTAACGCGAAGACGATGTGTGATCGACGACGGTACGAGTACGTGATACCGACGTGGGCGTTCGATCCGAACGTCGGGAGGGAGACGGGGGGCGGCGGCGGCGAGGACGCGGCGGCGACGAGGTTTGAGTTTACGGAATCGACGCGCGCGCGCGTGAACGCGGTGTTGAAGAATTACTGCGGCACGCATAATTTTCATAATTATACCGTCAAGGTGAAACCGACGGACGCGCAGGCGAAGAGGTACATACTGAGTTTTGATTGTTCCGAACCGTTCGAGGCGAACGGCGACGTCTTCGTTCGATGTCAAGTCGTCGGGCAGTCGTTCATGTTGCATCAGATTCGTAAACTCATCGGTACCATGCTCGCCGTCGTGCGAGGCGAACTCACGGAGGATGATCAGAAGTTTGCGCTCCTCTCGCACCGACACGTGCCGACGCCGATGGCGCCCGAGCTCGGATTGTTTCTGTGCGAGTGCATCTTCGGCGCGTACAACGATCGATTCGGATCGGTGCACGACGCGTTTCAATTGGACAAGTACGCGGAAAAGAGCGAAAATTTCAAGCGCACACACGTGTACACACACATCGCCAATCAAGAGCGAGAGCAGAACACGCTGAGACACTGGATTCGCGATACGTTACACGCCAAACAACTCCGCGCGGCGTTCGACGCGAGCATGGCGGCGTCGATCGCCGACGGCGAGCGACTCGACGCGTCGCGCGTCGGCGATCGACGCAATCGCGCGGATAAAAAGAAACGTCCGATCGACGAGAGTACATCACCCGAGATCATCGACTCGTTCGATCGCGCCGTGCGCGAGGGCGCCGATCGTTTCAAGAGACGTAAAGCCGCCTCGGCGAGCGCCTCCGCGCCTCCGCCGCCGCCGCGTTCGCGCGCGTCCGCGCCGCGCGAACCATCCCAGGCGTCGAATACCGCGCGTTCGCGTCCACAGAACGCGTCTTCGCGCGTACCGAACGATGAATTATCCGATTGATCCGCGCACGTCACACCCGCACCGGTCGTCTCGTCGCGGCGCGCGCCGTCCGTCGGCGGCGTCGTCGGCGGCGGCTTGAAAATTTTTAAATTCTGCACCGATAACCACCATCGATCGATCGCGTCGCCTCACACCCGTTCGCGCGCGATTCGATCGTCTATCGCGAGCGGTGTGCGTCGAACGCGACCGCAGTCGTCGATCGAGCGCGGTGTCGCGCGCGCGAGACGCGTGAAGCGTCGACAGGAGTCGCGCTCGCGACCCATCGCGAGGCCGCGGCCGCGGGGCGATGACGACGCTCGAGGCGCGCGCGCGCGAGAGAGGAGACGCGACGTCGACGTCGTTCGATGGTGATGAGATCGCGCCGCGCGATGGTGGCGCGCGCGAGGTGGATCGAGAACCGTGGGTGGCGCGGGTGAGGGAGAGATTACGAGACGGCGCGGGCGGGACGCGCGCGGGGCGGAGACGGCGGCGTCGGGGCGCGTGGACGCGCGCGCGCGCGGTCGGCGGTGCGGTCGTCGGGGCGTGGGCGGTGAGAGGTGTCGGTGTCGCGGACGGCGCGTCGGTGCTGACGAAAGGGGTGGCGCGAAACGGTTTCGTCTCGGCGAGCGCGTACAAGTATTATAAAGTAAACGTGGCGTGCGTCGAGTCGGCGCAACCGCTGACGCTGGAATTGACGACTAGCAATGGGAACGCGGATCTGTACGTGTCGCGAACGTCGCAACCGTCGACTGGGACGTACGAACATCGGAGCATGAACACGGGGAACGCGTTGGATTCCGTGACGATTTCGAGCCCGACGAATGGATACTATTACGTGAGCGTGTACGGGACGCTGTCGAGCACGTATAAGATTAGGGTGAGCACGACCATGTTTACGGGTAAACATCCGTGCACGGGATTTAGAATCACGGACAGCGACGTGTCGAGCGTGGGATCGGGGTCTGGGAACGCTTTTGTCCTACAGGACGCGCTCACGGTGAGCGCCGCCGCCGGGTTCACCGCCGACCTCTCCGTGGATGGTAACGTCATTCTCGGTGACGCGTACGCGGATTCCGTCACAGTAAAGGGTGAAATGAAACTGGGCGTGACGGATAGTACGTATTATTCGATCACAAGACAGCCCCCGACGTCGCCGTCGAGCAACCCGGGCGGCGCGTTGGCCGTGATGGGCGCGAACGCGACGAATCAGGGGGGCTCCGTGACCGTGCTCGGTGGTACGGGTGGCACGGGCGCCGGCGGTGCCGTGACCGTCGAGGCTGGGTCAGCGACGAGTGGAAACGGTGGTACACTAACGCTTCGCGGAGGGACTTCAAATTCAGGCACCGGCGGCGACGTCGTGATTGACGCCGGCGATAGTACGACTCAGGCGTCGACGTACGAGGGCGTCATTCACATCGGCCCGAACGCAGCTTCGTACGTCCGTGTCGGAGAAAGCTCGAATAAGCAAGTGCAGACGGACATTTTCGGTGACTTGACGGTGCACGGAAATCTCATCACCACGAATGATCTCGTTTTCCGTAACAGCTACACCAGCTACGTCCAAATTTCGACGACGCAAGATGGAACGTTCCATCAGGAGCT
>MDTE01082818.1_pt1 | contig 19642 bp, 19 predicted proteins | sample 811231 | NCBI WGS metagenome assembly MDTE01 (sample SAMN05326651, study PRJNA326480) | marine metagenome | isolation source: seawater | place: Indian Ocean: Red Sea | collected 2010 | reverse complement strand
TTTAAAATGTACTTAAAAAAAATTATATGTTTAATATAATGCCGAAGAAAACAAAGCAATCTTTTTTAAATTTCGATGATTTTTCAATTAATAAATCAGAAATTAATGTGCCATCTATAAGTGCTAAACCTATTGTAAAACAAAAAATTATAAAAAGAAAAACAAAAGATTCTTCAAATAATGTTTTGGAAGTTTATATTGATAATAATGAAAATAATAGAAAATTTTTAGAATTAACAAATAAAGAAAAGAATCAAGTTATAGAAATAGGGTTAGCAAACAAACAAACATTTAATAATAAGGAATTGGCTTGGTCTAATGAAGATTGGGAAAGAAAATTAAATGTTATTGAAAACAAAAAACAAGAAGAAAAACAAAAATTTGAAGATGATAAAGCAATACTAATGCAAAAGGTAAAAGAATTGGAAAGAACTATTAATACTAATAAAACAGATTTTTCTATTAAAATAAAAGAACAACAAAATATATTAACAGAAAAGATTCAATTGCTTTATAAAAATGATTTAACTTATAAAGATCAACAAATATCAGCATTAAAAGAAGAGATTAATAATAAAAATAAAGAAATTAGTTCTCAATATGAAAAACACCAAAATATATTATTTGAAAAATTGAATGCAAAAGAAGAATTGCATAAAAAAGAAAGAGAACAATTAAGAATGGAAAAAGAATCACAGGTGTTAAAAGAATTACAAAAAATGAATTCTAAAACCGAAGTAGCTTCTGTTAAAGGTAAATTAGGAGAAAAAAAATTAATGGAAGTATTAAAAGAATATAGACCAGAAGATGATTTTAAAGATGTGGGACAAAAAGGAGGTAAAGGAGATATTATTCAAAATACAGGAAAACATACTATAATGCATGAATCAAAATTATACGACTCACAAATGAAAAAGCACGAAGTTAATAAATTTATCAAAGATTTAAAAAATAATAAAGATATTCATGCTGGTATAATGACCAGTTTTAATAGTCATATAGCTACAAAAACAAATCTAAAGAAGTCAATGCACTTTGAATTTGTAGAAGGAAAGCCAGCGTTTTATATTGGACGTTTTTCTGACAATACTGAAATAATAGATTTTGCTATGAAAATGTGTGTTAATCTTTTAGACTCTAATATAAATATGCAAGAAGCAGAAGAAATGGCTAAGATAATAAAATTAATTAATAATTCTTTACAAAATGTATCAAAACAAGAAAAAGCTTTAACTACTTTCGTAAAAAGCCATGAAAGAAACATAAATGATATCAAAAAAAATCTAAATCTAACTTTAGAACTTTTTAAATAATAATGTAATATATATATGCCGATAGGATTATGGGGCGATAGAGTAAAAAAATATATAAAAAAAGTAAAAAAAACACGTAAAAAAAGAAAAACTACTAAAAAAAAAAGAAAAAATAAAGGTCGTAAGAAAAAAGGAGGTTTTAATAGAAGAAAAAATAATATATCAAAATACTTTCCATGGCTTTTTGAAAAAAAAACAAGAAAAAGACGTAAATAAATAATATTTAATTAATAATAAATATTATTTACGTAATATAATATATATGTCAAGTATTTCAATGAATTTAGATAATTATATAAATAAGCATTTACCCGGAACAAATGATACGCAAAAAGAAAATTTTAAAAAATTATTGCATTGTGCTGCTGTCCTTGATAATATTCATGATTTTAAAGATACAAATATCAAGCGCAAAATAGAAAAGAACAGTTTAATGACAAATAAATTTGATTGTGGGCCTTTTGGAAGTATAGCATCCTCTCTAAATCAAGAAGACAAATATTTAGAATTATTAGGTTTAGAACGTGACAGTATGAATAATTGGACTTATGATAAAACAAAAACTAGAAGCGAAAACAACATACAATCAATGACCAAAAAAATTTTTGATGAATATGAATTTATAAATTTTAATCCTAAGGCTAGTCGTAAAAATAGAAATCCAGTAATAGAAGCTTTAAAAATATGTCTTGGAAAAACACCAATCAGTCATTATAAAATAGATGGAAGTAAATATAGTGAAAATCCACACCGCCCTATTGACCTTATAATTGATACACAAATAGGTTTGGGAGAAGCATTAGAAGGTTATCAACATTATTTTAATTTCTTAGATTGTGCGGCTACTAGAATAGATCCTGCTGGAAAAAGCTATCCGGGCACTCCGGCTGGCAAAAAATATCCTCTCTTTACAAGAGCGGATGAACCGCAAAAAGTTTATTATAAAACCATACATGAAGTATTGGAAATACCAAGTTATAAAAATGCAGAATATCCTAACGAAAATAATAATAATACAGTTTTATTTTCTAGTAATGCTAATATTACATTATACACAGGTTCTGAAAAAAAGAAAGCATATTTATTAGTTAAACCAGATGAAAATGTTGCACAGCGCCACAGCGGAAAAGAATATCTTGTTCCAGCAAGTTTTCTTCAAAAATCTTCTCTTATTCCACAGACATTAAGGTTATTGAAAAGTTTATTTAAAAAGTTAATAGACGAATTCAAAAACAGAACCGTATTTAAAAAGGGTTTAAAAGACAGACTAAATGTAGCAAAAAAAAATAGTGATTTACATTTTATATGTAAAAGATTTGGAGATGCAATACAAGCATTATACTGTAGATATATATATGAAAATAATAATTCAAATAATATACCCTGGTTAGTTACTTTTGATCGTCCTTTATTAGGGCATGCTTTATTATATAAAACACCAGTAATTGTATTTGCGGGTCGTAGAGATAAAGATAGACCCGGTTCAGGAATTATGATAGCTATTCATAAAGATGTAATAGAAAGTACAAAACAAACAACAACACAGCAACCAACGTTATCGTTAGAAAAACTTAGAGAAGATATATTGAAAGATATCAAGATTATGAAAGAAATATTATTTGCTAGCAAAGGAGTATGCATTGATTTTGAACCACAGGGAGGAGAAGAAAAAGAAAAAGATAAGATCAAAGAACAACGCCAACAATATCGATTGTTTATTCAAATATTATATAAACTTTTTCACAAAGATAAAAATTATGAAAATATGCTATTATATTCAAAATTAGAAAATCTTTATTTATTGATAAAGGATATTGGACGTGAAAATAATAATGATCGTGCCATTGAACTTTCCTCCATTTCGAAATTATATACGCAATATACTAAAAAAGTTCCAAAAGAACAAAGTGAAATAGATAAAGCAAAAGAAGAAACATTTAAAGGAGGAGGTACAAGGATGAAAATATATTTAAGAAGAAATGGAGCCGCCTATGTCAGTAAAATCAACATTAAAATAAAAAACCTTTATCCTAGAGATTGGGATGGTAGAGCTAGATTTAAAAAATCAGATATAATAAAACACCATATAGGAGGTCGTTCTTTTTTATTGAAAACAAAAAAAAAAAATAGAAGAAATTTTTTCTACTTTCTCAGATGATTCTACAACGATTGAATCAATATCAGGACCAATAGCAAAAATATATTCGTCAATTAACACATATATAAATGAACATAATTGGATGCGAAAAAACATCTTTAATTTATCTAGTGGAGGTGGTTTGGTGGAAGATGAGGTATATACCAACGATAAGAATACATTTGTATATGATAATTTAAATAAATTTTTAACATTTCATAAATTCACTCATTTATTAATATACATTATCATAGAAGAATTAGTAGCTATGGGAAATATTAATCATTTTTTAACAGGTCCAAATTTAAAATCATTGGCCTTCGTAAATCCTAAAAATTATTCTGGAAATATTACTTATAAATATGATACTTTTTTAGATTTTATTAATGAATCTATGGAAGAATTTAAGGATGATTTTGATATTAATAATTTAAAAGAATATTACGAAAAAATGGATTTATCAATAGAATATGAAGAACAATATAATGAAGAAAATAATTTAGAGTTTTTTGATGATATTTTGGATGAAGATAGTGAAAATGGTGAATTATTTGAAATATATAATTTATTAAATGATTACTATAGTATTTTAGTAACTAATAATAATTTTTATGAAGAATATGAAAATGCTTTTGGAAAGAAACCTAATACAATCGATGATTTAATTGAAATGAATATTTATAATAATCATGTGATTTTTGATAGCGATAAAATATCACAAATATTATTACAATATAACGAAGTTAAAAATAAAGCTATTGAAAGTATAAATGAATTAAATGAAGTTAAAAAAGACTTTTTATCGAACAAAATCAACACTGCTTCTGGAATAACAACAAGAATAAAAAGAAGCAACAAAATCTGCTTTCAAAAAAATAATAATTTGTTCTCAACAATTTTGCCATATGCAACCAACTTCAAACATTCAGACAATAATAAACTACGAGAAGCGCAAAAAGCAGTGAATCATAGAGCATATGGTATTCGTCCTCGTAAGGTAAGAAAAGCAAGAAGAGGATATAGAGGATATAGAGGAGGAAACAAAACACGTAGAAAGAAACTTAAAATACATAAAATGAAAACTCGTAAAAATAAATCACGCAAATAAAATTATGTAATAATCTAAAGTTATTACATAATGTTTAATTTTTGTAAATATAAGAATATGTTAGGCAAACCAAATGAAGGCATAAGAAAACGTTACAGAATATTCGATATATCTATTATAGATGTAATAGCCACTATTCTTTTAGCATTGGCTATTAAGTTTTTTTTAGCACATGATGTATCCTTTATAGCTATACTTATATCCTGTTTTATAGCTGGTATTTTAATACATAGAATGTTTTGTGTAAAAACTAAAATAGATAAAATATTATTTTCTTAATCACCTTCTTTTTTCTAGGGCGGAAAAAAATATTTTTTCTATTGTTTTAGAAGAATATTTTGATAATTTAATTGTTTTTTTCCATTTTTTTCTTGTTATTTTTTTAAATAGCTTTCTATTATCTGATTTTTTCATAAGTAATAATATCCTACGTTCATATTCTTCTCTTACCAATTTTCTTAATAAAGATTTTTTCCGAAAATCGCCTATTTTACTATAATTATCTACTAATCTCATAGCTCTATATCGTAAAGGATGAACCAAAGGCATTTTTTTTGAACTAAATGGTTGAGCTCCATATTTTGTTTTAAATGTCTTATTTTTTCTTTTCTTTTTCAATTTTTTAGTTCTTACCATTAATATATATAAATATTATTTTACATATATATATATATGAGTTTGAATCATTATTTGTTTAAAATAATTGTATTAGGAGATACAGGTTATGGTAAAACATCTCTAGTAAAAAGAATTTTAAAAGATAAATTTGATGGAGAAAAAGAACCTACTATTGGTTTAGATTTTGCTACCACATTTGTCGAATTACATAATAAAAAAAGTGTTAAATTTCATATATGGGACACGGCTGGACAAGAAACGTTTGCTAGCATAATTAAAACATATTATAAAAATATTGCTTGCGCCTTTATAGTTATGGATCTAAGTGAGGAAGATAGTTTTCAACAAGCTGAAAAATGGTTAAATAGATATAATAATGAAAAAAGCGAAGGTTCCAAAGCACCCCCTATTATATTAAGTAATAAACTTGATATAGAAAATAGGAAATATACTGAAGAAGAAGGAAGAAATTTCGCAAATCAATATGGTTGTATATATTATGAAGTTAGTGCGAAAACAGGAGCCAATTGTTCTAGAATAATGTCTATCATGGCTGAAAACATTTATAAACATATGAATAAAAATGTATTTGTAGAAGAACCAGGTATAAGAAAAGAAAATTATATACCCGCTTCATTAAACATTACAAAAAAAGAAACAGATTGGTTTTCTTGTTGCGTAACTCAATAATTAAAAACCTAACTTTTTTTGTCTTTCTAATCTTTCATCTTCTGTTAAAATTCTATCATCCAATGCCGCTTTTACGGCAGAATAAGTCATTTTACTTTGTGATTTCAACATATCAGCATTTGTTTTAGCTCCATATGATTTCAATACAGTCATTTTTACACTAAAAGACCAATCATTATTATTTAAATTAAGTAATAAACCTCTATCATCCAATAATCTTATTCTAAATTTACTTAAATTAACAGGACCATAATAAATCCGTTTTACATCCAAACTTAAATTTGTAGCATATGTAGCTCCTCCATTAGGAACTAATACGTTACGAGCAACAGGAAACCTATATAATAAATCAGAAGTAGTCGGTGGGTCATATCGATCAGCTGATTTACCATTCATCGCTAATTTCAATTGATCTACAGTATATCGTTGTGATTGTGTCAAATTAGAACTTAAATCAGCATTTGCTGTAACAGCGCGACAACCTGACCTTCTAGTGTTAAATACCGGCACTTCACACCCAAAATCCATCGTATATTTATTATAATAATCAGGTAATTTAAAATTTTGCTTATTAGATTTGTTAGATATTAAAGATTGATTCGGTTTATTATTACAAAAATCGTCCAATGCTAATATTAAATATCTAGGTCCATGTAAATCAAGACCGCCTTCACTTACTATTCTACCATTAGGAGGTATATTGTATTCAGGAGAGCGAAATCCCAATAACCAACCCAAATTATAATCTAACTTTTGACCAACAGCACCTCCTTCAACACAAAGCGCTAGTTCAGCGATAGGACTATACCATTTAACAGTAACTACTTGAGAACTCTGATTTGTAACTGAAACCTTATTTTGTCTTGAATGATATTTAAAAAGCAAGTTTCTACTAACATCAGCATTTACTTCTCCATTAATTGTATCTATTAAATCTATACCATTGGTATAATTACCTTCTTCAATCATACAAGGTTTTGCATCTTGATTGGTAACAAAATAATTTGTCCCATAAGATGAATTAAAAACATACCATGCATGAGGTACTTGAACATCATTTAAACATAATTCTACTACATTATTTATAGGACCTATTGTAGCTGTATAATTGGTAGCAGAATCCAATCTAGCATTGCTATTCAAACTATCTAAAATAGGATTTCCATCACTATCAAAACAATTAGTAGGAACAGGATCCAAAATAGTCCTATCTTTACTATCAAAATTAACAATTCTTATTTCTTTATCTATATAAGTTGGATTTAATCTACCCTGAATAAAAGACGCTGGTTTAGATATAATAGAAGGAAATTCCAATTCTACTTTAACGTTTTTATCTTCGTCTAATAATTCATCTGTTAATTTATATCTATCACCTACTAATTTTTCTGTTAATGCTAATTCTGTTTGTTGTGGTCCAAAAATACTTTCATTTATACCCTTCGCCTTTTCAGCCAATAATTTTTTTCTAACATCAAAAAAAAACTTTTTAAATTTTGGATTATCTCCATACTTATCTATATATCTTTGTGTAATATCTATAATATCTGCTTTTGATAACGGAACCTCATCTAATGCATCCATAATAGCTATTAATTCTTCTATACCATAATTTCCCACATCAAAATCTGTATTGTCACTCATGTATATATTTAATATTTATTAAATTTTATATAAAAAAATTTTATAAATGTATTAATTAGTGCTTTTTTTTTAGTGCTTTTTTCATGGTTTTTATGCAAATGTATCTGCCATCATTGGATCATAATGAATCGTATCATCTACAACTCTATTATCATTTTCATTTACAGGTTCCGCAATTGCTACGGGCAATTTTTCTTCTAGTTTTTTTTCTTCGATGAATTCAGAAACTACCTGTTCGACTATCTCTTTCATTGTTTCTGGTTTTTTATCAAAACAACATGGCATACCATTATGATAAGGAACTTTATATTTCCATATGGTTTCATTACCGCTAGAATCGAATATACATGGTATATATGCTTTTGGATTATCTTCTAATTGAAATAATTCAACATCTTCTGTGATAATTACTTCCACTATTTTCTTTCCATCCAAAAATCGTTTAGTACTAGGTTCTGTATGTAACTGATTTAATATCTCTACACATTTAAATCCAATTATAAGAGTATTTTTACAACCAACATGAACAGCATTCTCCGTTTCTTTTAATGTTTTACTTACACTCGATTTAACAAATGCTCCTTCCATCGTTTCCCAAAAATTTGGTTGTGATATTTTATCCTTTATATCTTTAGGTAAATCCATATCCATTACATCCGCTGTTAATCGAAGTTTATTATTCAAAAACAAATAATATTTTTCCGCTTTTGGATTTATCTTTAAATCGACACACCTTCCTTTTTTCTTTTTTTCTCCTAATATTTCTGCTAATCTAGTATTCATTTGCTTTTGATAGGTTTCATTATCTAGAGATTCATCAGAACCTTTAACCCATTCAATTTTATTATCTAAAGCCAAATTCAATATTTGTTCTGTCGTCCATTCACTACTACCATTAGCATTTAACATATTCATCATTTTTTCACGTGTATCCAAATTGGGAAGAATCCCCATTAATAAAGACATATGAAATAAACGTCTGAGGGTGTTTAATATTTTTTTTTCACTTTCCTCGTCTTCAGCGTTTTCCTCATCTTCGCTTCTTTCTTCATCATCATCATTACAACAGCATTCACACTGACTAGGATTCAAATGCTCAACTAATCTTTTGATTTCTTCGGCTACTTCATCGGCTGTTTCAAAATAACATACATCATCATAACCTATACTCTCATCATATGTGCAGTCATTGTCTTTTTTCAATATAGTTTCATAACATTCGCCATTAGCCAATATTGATAGGGTATTGAATTTATCATTACCATTATCGAATATAAATCTCATATTAGGCATACGACCAAAAGATGGTTGAAGACGACCACCTTGAATAGTCTTAGCTAATAGTTTATTGTATAATTCAGTGATTGATTGCATATTTATAGTATTTTGATAGTGTTATTAAGTGCAACAATATCAATTCAATTTTATTTTTCATCGCTTTTTCTTTGTTTTTCTACCACCTTTTTTCTTCTTTGACTTCGTTTTTTTACTTTTTGATTTTTTACCCTTTTTTGTTTTCGCTACTTCATTCATTATTTTTTTACTCATATCTGATACTTTTGATTCAAATTTAGCCTTTAATGATGGTTCGTGTTCATAATATGGTCTATCTTTATAGTCAAAATACATATACCATCCTTGGTCTCCTACATCAATATCTTCAAATAATTTACCTGTTCCTCTGGTTGGCAAAGAGATGTTTTTGACATCATCCCACCATTTTTTGAACCAGGGTCCATCTTTTTTCTCTGACCACGCCCCAGGTTTGTCTTTTTTGGTTATCTTTTTTAAATAACGTGGTGGAATTTTCACATCATCACTAGCATTATTTTTGTCTTTAGAATAGATTTTTTGTATTAAATTCACATATTTCTCTCCCCCATCCTTTAAAAATATACCTTCGTCAGAACGAGATAAAGGTAATTCAGAAATATCTTTATCAACTTTTAAGAATCTAGTTCGCTTCTTATTCTTAAATCTAAAGTTAAAATATTTCCAATAGTAGGGAATAACATAAGTGAGCGATGCTAATTTAGTTCCTTTGTATCCTCCTTTGTATCCTATCCAATTAATATTATCAATAATAGTTTTTCCAACACCTTTTTCATTACTACAAACACCATTAATATATAAGTAATTTTCATTACTATCATAATTTTTATCATGAACAATTCCCAAAGCAGTGCAATTATAGTTAATACTTTCATATAATGTTTGAATGGGTTCAGTTAATATATCATCATCTTCATCATCTTTTTCATAAATATCATGTAGAACCTTTATGATACGGCTATCTTGTAAATCGCTGTCACTAGGGCTAAATTTATTGAAAAAATCAACTAATTTATGCGAATAAGCTTTATAATCTATCTTGTTTTCCTTTTTTTTATTGAATTTTAATATGATAAGAGCACCATCATCTTTTTCATCTTCTCTATCAAAAAAACTTTGAGGGACATTTGCTCCACACATATATGTTGTATTTCCTGTTAAATGTTCTGTTAATTCCTTAACGGCATCTCCCAAATCTTTGTCTTCATCATCTATATCAAAATTATTAGTAAATCCATAAGGATCTTCTTTGATAGTAGTTAATACACTATTAATAACAGGCCATGTGCATTCTCTATATTTTTTAGGTTGGTAGTTATTTTTGTATCGATCTTTATCATTTTTCTTTTTAACTAACATTAATGATTCACTTTTTACTCCTTTTGGAATAAAAATATGACTATTGAAGCTTTCTTTATTTCCATGTATAGATTTGATAGTTTCTATCATTCTTAGGCATCTACGTTTGCTATTACCATCAGCCATGTCGTTTTTAACATAATTAGGATTGATGAAATAATAAAACCCGGGTCCATTTCTAGGGATAAATTGACTTACTAATCTTTTGGTTTTGGGCATTAATATATATAATTAGGAGAAAATTACTTATTATTAAACAATATAATAAGTAATTAACGTTTTCTTTTCTTTTTTGTTCCTTTTTTCTTTACTTTTATTTTTTTTTTACTTTTTCTTTTAAAACCTTTTAACCGTACAATTTTCTTTGTTAATCTTTTTAATAAAGAACGTTTTTTAGTTTTCTTTTTTCTTCTTCTTCTTTTCGCTGTATTCTTCTTCGTCATCACCTTAAACCCTTTCGGAATTGAAAGTCGATTTGATGTTGTTCTAACAGTTTTCGCATGTCTTTTTTTTTCTTCCAATGTTTTTAGTCTTGCTTCTTCTCTTCTTTTCTCTTCTTCTCTATTTTTTTCTGCTGCGTCCCATTGATTAATCAATGTCCTTCCAAAATCAATTCTAGCTTTATGATTCTTCTCTCCAGAATCACATCTTTTACAGTGTGCTGATTTATAATATTTACTCAACCATGCTGACCGTAAGTCAAGTATATTTTCTAGAGCATCTCTCTTTTCTTTCGGAGCATTATCATCTAAGTTATATCGCGCTGTATTGAAGCCGTTCTCTCTCTCTAGATTATGATATTGTTGATGCTCTGCTCTCATCGCATTCCAGATATCATTATTATTTTCTTTAGGAAACATTCGTTCTTGAAAATGGCAATTTGCACGACGTATGTCTCTTACTGGATCGCAACACTTACTAGTTCCTCTAGTGCATCTTCCTCCACGTAAAAATCGTCTTTTACTTCGTCGTCGTGCCCTTTTTTTAGTTCTCTTTTTCGAGTTTTTTCTTCCTCCCTGAATACTACACCAATTATCTTGTCCGCCTTTTTCCTCAACTTGTATTTTATATGAACCATCGTTATACATATACCAGCCATTTTCTAATGGGTTAGAGCCACCTAATGAACCTTTATGTGTTTCAAAAAGTTCTGTCATTCTTTTTTTATAATTTTCGGAAAATTTTACTCGTTCTGCTCTATCTATTGCCTTTTCTAATTTAGATTTACCATCGCCTACCAACTTTTTTTTTGTCCATCCAACTATCAAGTTGGTCCATTGTTCATTAACAAAGAGTTTTTCATCTTCAGCACTCATAAAATTTTTATTACAAACCATTTTTTTCATCAATTTATCTAGTTCATCACTACCACTTCTATAACCCAATTTATAGTAATATAAAGTAACATAGTTTATAGCAGATAAAGAAAAAGCATTATAAGCAGACTTTTCTTTTATTTCAGGTAATTTGCCTTCTAAAAACTTTAATAATGGTTTTGCCTTACCACTACTACTACAAATACCGTCAATATATAAATGTTTTTTTTTATCTGAGTCTAGTTTTTCCATTTCGCTCTTCCATGCTATATAATCTCCGTCTTCCTTATTTACGCGACTTGTCCAAAAGATGTCCATTTTATTATACTCATTTAAAGCTCTAATGGTGCATACTGTGTCAATTTTATTTTCTTCATTAATTCGAACAATCACTATATTAATAGAAGCAAAAATTTTTCTATGATCGAAAAAATCTTCATTCAAAACCTCTCCGCATTGATCACTACCCAATTGTTTTATTACTTTACTTAATTTAGAGTAAAATGCCTTCTCAGGATTCATCTTTCTTTTTTTATTTCGTTGTTCGTAACTTGCTCTATCTTTAATAACTTTAGTTCTAAGTTCTTTCCATTGTCCATATACTAAGTTATGAACAATGATTGTTTCTCCATTAATATCTCCTTGCAAAATTGGATCCATTTTTTTATTAAAATCTGCTGCTGCAGGATTATAAAATATATGCCATTCCCCCTGTTGTTCTCTTATACTTGTCATTATTATTAATATATAGTGAGAAAATAGAAATAATCAAAATCGAATAGAATTTACATAAATAAATAATAGTATCATACACTATTAATATGTCTGCTTTAGTAGAACAAAAACCAGCTAAATTAAAAATCGGTGGAGAATGCCCTATATGCTGTGAGCCTTATACAGGAACAGTTCGAGAACCCATCGAATGCAAAGCATGCGATCACGTAGCATGTAAAAATTGCGTGAAAACATATTTACTCCAAATATCCGAACCTAAATGTATGCAATGTAATGTACAATGGACAGATGAATTTTGTAATGACGCATTAGGTAATTTTATGAATACTAAACATCGTAAATATATGAAAACTTTGTTATTTGAAATGGAAAAAGCTAGATTTCCTGAAACCATGCCAGCCGTTGAAACACACCTAGCTCAGAAAAAAAACGCCGAAGAATTAATTAAAATAAATAATATTATTGATGACGCACGTCGTGCTCTAAATCAACTACACGATGAAAAAAATCGCATATTAAGTGAAGCACGGAATTTAAGATATGGTAATAAAAAAACTGAAACAAAGAAAAAATTTATAAGAGCTTGTCCAGTGAATGGTTGTGAAGGATTTTTATCCACAGCATGGAAATGTGGTGTTTGTGATACATGGGCATGTTCTAAATGTTTTGAAATTATAGGTAAAGACAAAAACGTAGAACATGTCTGTAACGAAGATACCTTAAAATCAGCACAAATGATAAAAAATGAAACAAAACCATGTCCTAGTTGTAGTTCTGCTATCTATAAAATAGAAGGTTGTGATCAAATGTGGTGTACTCAATGTAAGATACCTTTTAGTTGGAGAACTGGATTAAAGGTTACAGGAACAATACATAATCCTCATTATTATCAATGGATGAAAGAAAATAAAGATAATGTTATGCAACCAGGTGCGCAAATTTGTGGAGGTTTGCCAGGATTAACATTATGGAGAAATGTTATTTCTACATTATCAAGTTCTAAATACGAACAACCATTTAAATTAATTCAAGATATAGGTATGCTGTATATTCACAGAAATACATTCTTTAGAAGATTTGTATTTAACAGTAATTCATTAGGACTTGTTCGCCATGGTTATGACCCTAATAAAAAAGAGCTTTATTTAAGAGTTCCTAATATAAACTTCTCAATAATTCCAGAGAAATATTATTATAAATTACCTAATGAAGAATGGGAAAGCATGTTAAATGACAATAATAATAGAAATATGAACAGGTCATCACCATATGTATTAATCGTGCCTCCTAGTATAGTAAAAATTACTTGTATCATAACTAATATATATAATTTGTTACAAAAACTAAACCATTTCGACAATGTAGAATTATATGAACAAAGACAAAAATGTCAATTACAAGCAGATAATCAAGATCTTAGAATAAAATATATTATAAAAGAAACTACTGAGAAAAATATGAAAACGCAATTAATGAAAAGAAAAAGAAAACATAAAAAAGAAAATAAAATTTTACAAATCTATGAATTATTTAGTCAAGTATCAGGAGAATGTTGTAGAAATATTGCTAATCAAAAAACAATAGAAAATATGATTGAAAATTGGGATAAGATAGAAAGAGTTCGAAAATATTGCAATTTTGAATTAATGAAAATTTCAAATACATTTAATCAAGTAGTGCCATTCATAGGATTCGGATTTCGCCATGTTCGTTTTAATATCAAAACATCAACAAATCCATCAGCGGGGTCATGGGGTTCAGATAAGGGATGGACACAAAATGGCATTAAATATTCTAATAAAGAAGATTTTATAAATAAAACATGTATGCACGATACAAAAGCATTTTACGACAGTTATAAATGTGATCAAAAGTACATAGAACAATTAGAACATGTAAGTATTTATGATATTAAAAAAGATGATGTTGATTTGGCAAAAGCATATATTCAAGCATGTATATGGAAAAGACAACAACGATTTTAAATAAACAATTCTCTTAAAAATTTTAATACCTCATTAACTTTATCATAATTTTTTTTTATACAAACATGTTTTTTTGAATTACCTTTATATTTGATCTTACCACAAATTTGACATACTTTTTTAACTTCAGCTTTTTTTCCTGAACATATATGTCCTTTTTTAGGTTTTCCACATATGGAGCATAAATATGGTGCCTTTTTCTCAGTTTTTTTTGGAAATGTTGCAATTTTGTCTAATGATAATGTAAAATTACTAGTTCGTTTTAAATGGCTACGACCTTTAAACAAAATATTTTCCAAATAAAACACCAGTTTTTTATTTTTATTTAATAAGAATTGTCTATTTCTATGATATTTACTTTTAATAACAAATCTATTATAGTCTTGACAATCTTTATATATTCTGCTTCTCCATTCTGTATGATGTTGTTTTTTAATAAAACCTATACCTACTATTTGATTAGTATCATTATTCATTTCAATAATATACAAATAGGTATTATATGGTATTTTATCTGGTATAAAATATTGAAATCCATAAATAGCTCCATCCCATTCTTTTTCTTTTTTCCAATCTCTATTTTCCTTTAACGTTTTATTATTAAAATGTGCCAATCCTATTTGTGTAGTAGAGAATATATTATTCATTTAATGAAATAATATATTCATATGTTTATTTCAATTTTAATTATTTACAATATTTTAATCGATTTATTTTTTTCTTTGATTCCTCAACTTTATCTGATTTATTATTTTTTACCTTTTTAACATTACAAGACAAATGAAATAAAACTTGGGAAATATTTTTACATCCCTCTTTCTCACAAATTTCCTTTGTTATTTGTAAATTATTTGGGTCAGTATTATATAATTTTGTTAATAACAAACCTTTATCTTTTAAAAAAGCTTTGTAATAATGTTTTTTTAATTTTTCTATTTTATCACTTTCCTTAATTAAACTAATAGGATATTTACCTATACGTGTAAAAGCTTTTTCATAAGATTTATTTCTATTAGTATGCATATGAACAATCATAGCTGAAGGTATCCATTCTTTATCAATACCTATTTCTTCCCAATCTTTTTGTATATAAGTATATTTATCTAAAAAATGTCGCATATGTTTTCCATGACAATCTTTAAAACCACCGTAATTATAATACAATTCATTTAATATTTTTTCATCATTTTTTTTAAATTTTAAATTTAATCTTAGAATATTATGATTTTGCATAGCTAATTTTATTAAAATAGCAGTTTGGTGATCTTGTTGTTTCATAGCTTTTTCAGCTAATTTCAAGTAAAAATGTATATTATGTTTTACTCTTTGTTTAGTCAAAAATTTTTCACCGTCACTTAAAATAAGTATAACAAGATTTGATACAGCATTATTTGTATAATTAGGAATCACTTTATCTTTATTATAAAGATAACTTAATAATTTTTTTGAAGCATTTCTCATGTTTTTAAGATTTGATTCTAATTTTCTATCAAATTCAGTAGTCATTAAATCTAAATATATTTTCTTCAAATCAAATTTTTTTAAATTTAAACAACCTGTACTTTTTCTTCTAGGAGAAGGTTCGGGCGATTTTAAATCAATTTCCGTCCAACTATTCATTTTTGTAAATTCACGGTTTTTATTTTTAGGTGAAAATGGATTCATTGTAGAAAACAACTCATTTCCAGTATCTGACAAAGTTCTATTTCTTAACATATAATATTTATTAAATAAATGTTATTAAATTAAAATTATAATATATATTATATGAGTACATGCACTTACGTTTTTTTAGGTATTACCTGTGCTTATGAGGCAATTTGTTGTAGTCTTTTCACTCATTCACTATATAAGGAGTGTAAAGATAAAAATAATTATAAGTTAATTCAACAAACAATGGAAAATGAAGACGAAGATTCTCAAGAATTTGATCGAATGTTAAAAAAAATCGATAATATAGGAGATGAAAAAGAAACACCTATATTATGGACTAATCAACCTCTTATGAGTCCGAATATAGAAAAAGAAGAAATGGAAGAGCCAGTAAAATATAATTATGAAAAGGTAGATTTCAATGTAAAATCTAGTTTAGAAACACTATATGAAGATCAAAGTAAAGAAGAAACATCAACACAATTATAATAATTATTGATGATATTTATTTGTTTTTGATCAAAATTAAAAAATTTAAATAAAAATTTGTCATTAATATCTTCATAATCAATAATATCAATTATATTTGGAATATAATAAAATGCATTAATATCTAGATTTTTCATTCTATATCTAGTTGAATCTAATATATAAATAATTGTTTTAGTATAAAATAGTTTTTGTAGTTTTAAAAATTGTATATTTGTTTTGTTTATTATAATATAATTATCTTTTGTAGTAATACCATATTTCCCTTCACTATCATATTGTGGCAAACCATACATTTTATTAGCAAAAATTAATTTTTCCATACCAAAAAAATTACACGGTTTATTTGTATAAACTATATTTAATGACATGGTATTTTTTTTAAAATAGCATGTTTTTACATTTTTATATTTGAAAATATTTGTTTCATTATTGCTGACAAATGTTTTTTTAGATCTTATTCCTGGATCTAAATTGGTTTTCAAGATATCAATATTACCGTATTTTTCTGTAAAGGGTAATATTTTTTTTACAATAGAGCTACAAGATACAGGTAAATTAGTATCAATAGGAAAATGTACATAATTTTTATAATCTTTATCATATAAATAAATATATTCTGATGTTGGTTTTTTTTGTAAATAAAAAAAACAAGTAGGAGTTTGAGCTTGTTTATGAAAAATTTGATTTGTTTCAGTATTATTCATAGTATGTAATTTTAATATTTCAAATTGTATTAAAAAATCATGAAATGAATGACTTTTTTTCATCCATAAAGATGGAATAATAGTCAATAAATGCTTATAATCATCTAATTGGTGTATAAATTTTCTAATAAATTTTTGCCATATGCTTTTTCCATCTAATTTTTTAGAAATATTATTATTTGTAGGTGTTTTAATTATACCATAATTAAAAGGAGGATTAGCGACTATAATATCGACTTTTATAAATGGCATTTTAAGATAATCATAATTATATATATTACCATGTTTTCCAAATATCTCTTTTAATGTTTCAATATGTTCTATATTTATTTCATTCATAAACAACATATTTTTTATAATATGTAATTTTCTTAATTTAGAATTACTAATTTTTACCTTTAAAGAAATATATAATTTATAAAATAATACAATCATAAAGTATCCATTACCACAACATGGGTCAAACCATTTTAAATTTGGATTTGAAAACAAATGTTGAGGTAATAATTTAAACATTTTATTAATAAGATTATAATCTGTCCTAACTTCACCATATTTCTTTTTATTTTCAATACTTACATCAAATTTTTGTTTATAAACATTAAAAATATTATGACTATCGATATTTAAAATAGACATAATATAATTTAATAAAAATATATATACATTTTTACCTAATTATTATATATATGAAATCAAAGTATTTTTTATTAGGTTGTATTTTAAGTATGATTTGGATATTGCATTTTTTTGGAACGCGTTTAAAACCTAAAACAAAACCTAAAATAAAGATAAATATACCACCATTAATACAAGATTCACATATTATTTTATTTAATAAACATATTCATCATTGGATGATATTTTTAATTACTTTTATTATAAGCAGTATATTACTGTATTTTTATAAGCATAAATTTTTAAATATAATCCAGGGATTTAGTTTAATTCAAATAATACACGGATTAAGTTATAACGATCGTTTTGATTTTTCTGTTAAATAATGGATTTTTTGTAACATATAAAAATGAATACTCCATTGTATAAAACTTTTACAATAATTAGGAAATAATCCTCTATAAAAACCTATTAATCCTTCAGATTTATATATTTTTTTTATCATATCTCTTGCATCATGATATACGGGAACAGAACTATCAAATGATTGTAATTGTAATCTTCTTCTTAATAAATCAGTTGGATAAGAAATTGTCAAGGCTAATGTGCTAGCTATTCCTCCACTTAACGGAGTTAAAGTAGGATATTCATTTTTTATTTTATCTTGAAAATAAAAAAGAAATCCACTGAAAGTTCCAAAACCAAATAAGCTCATGGCAAAACCATTATATAAATTTTTCATTGGTGTTCTTCTTAAAACGTCTAAAATACCTTTGTATTTATTTTTATTAGTTTGTAAAGATAAATAACTTCTTGTTGTTTCTAATGGATATATGATACCAATTGAACAACTTCCACTAATTATACCTGAAATAAGCTTGTTGTTAATAGTATTATCAAATTTTTTAAATAAAGCATAATTAATAGAATATTGTGGTATTCCTTTAATCAAATTGATTCCATTTCCTTTCCATAAATATCGAATTCCTTCTTTTTTTATTACACTTTTAATTGTTGAATGAGGTATAAAAGGATTTTGACGTTGTATCCTCCATAACTCAATAGGTGCTGATGCTGTTTTTGAAATAATTGATGCTCCACTTGAAACAAAAAAATTTTCAAAAAATAAATACATTCTATAAATATTAAATATTATCTTTATATTGTTAAATTAAAATTCATCTTCTGTACATGTTTTTCCACATCCAAATATAATTGCACAGCAACAAAATCCAAAATAAAACCATATAACACCAAATATTAAACCTAAAATACAAGATAATATTAATAATATTACATTATTTATCAAAAATGGTTGATTTGAGCCGGGAAAGAATACTTCTGAAGTTAATAAATATATTAATCTACCAATGGTTAAAATTAAAGTAATACACAAACATAATACTATTAATAAAGCTAAAATTGATAAAAAGTTTATAAAATATTCTTTAAATTTTTTTATATATGTTCTATAACTACAAGTATCGTTTTCCTCTCTAGTAGGTAAATATATACAATAAAAATTAAAACTATTTCTAATGATATAAATTCTATTTAAACAATTACAAGATATATGATAAATAGATTCTTGGGTTTCCTCACCACTTTCTATATCTATTTCTTGATTATTAATAACATGATTAGTTATTTTATATAAATTTGTTTCAACTTCTTGACGACAAGCAGGACATATAGTATTGGTTTCATAATATTTTTTATAACAAGGATCACACATCGAATAATCACATTGTTTTATTTTACATTTTTTTACATATATATCTTGATCGGCACAACAATTACATTGTCCTTTTTCTATTGGTTTTATTTTATTCATTTAAGAAAATAAAACTAACTAAAATAAATTCGATTTTAATGTAACAAACTTTTATCTGGAATTAAATAATACATGATAATTGTTAATAAAATTAAATTAATACC
>MDTE01113943.1_pt1 | contig 19644 bp, 13 predicted proteins | sample 811231 | NCBI WGS metagenome assembly MDTE01 (sample SAMN05326651, study PRJNA326480) | marine metagenome | isolation source: seawater | place: Indian Ocean: Red Sea | collected 2010 | reverse complement strand
TAACCTCGCAGCGGCCACGATTAGCGCTTACGAGGACTTCCCGTCAGTCATAGCCGCTCTGAACAACGGTGACGTGATGTACGCTATGGGAGACGCACCAGTGCTCTCGCTGGAAGGCACCCTGATGGTGACCTTCTCCGACGAGAACTTTGGGTTCGCTGTCCGAGAGGACTCAGGCGAGCTCCTAGACGCCCTGAACGTGGCTATCGGAGCTATAGTCGACTCTGGAGAGTACGACACAATTTACGGAGCCTCTTTCGACGGTGCAGTTACCCTGGCAGATGATACGACAGCCGACACGGCAACCTCGTATCCTACGCCCTCAGAGGGAAGCACATTGACGGCCATCTTGGAATCCGGTCAGATTAAGATTTGCACCGATCCATTTTACCCGCCTTTCGAGAGCTACGATGCAGACGGCAACGTAGTCGGTTTCGACGCCGACATCGCCCACGCAATCGCGGACGAGATCGCTGCCCACTACATGGGAACAGATAACCCCGTGTTCGTGGCTCCTGTGGTCACTCACAAGATTGGCCTGCTGAACCCAATGACCGGCCCAATAGCTGTCTACGCACCGCCCTTCACCGTGGCCGCGCAGATGGCTATCGCTGACCTGAACGCAATGGGCGGCAACTTCGAGCTAATCGAGGCCGACTCAGGCTGCAGCGGCGACGTAGCCGGCACAGCAGCCCAGTCTCTTGTGGACGCAGGTGTGGTCGGAGTGGCTGGAGCAGCATGCTCTGGCGCCTCGATGGCCGCAAACGCAGTCCTGAACGCTGCAGGCGTGGTCCAGGTCTCCTACGCGAGCACCAACCCAGGTCTCAGCGACGCATCCGCCTACCCAGGATTCTGGAGGGTGGTCCCAAGCGACGCTATCCAGGGACCCGCCATGGCCGCAATGGTCACCGCCGCCGGAGCAAGCAACCCGGCGCTTCTGCACATGACCAATGACTACGGCTCTGGTCTTGCAGACGCCTTCGAGGGAGCATGGGGCACCGACAACCTGTGCACCAAGATAGGCTACGAGGATACCACAACCGACTTCACATCCCAGATTCAGGCTATAGCCGACGCTGGATGCGGTTCAGTGGTCTCCGTAACCTACTCAACTGACGGAGCAGGCATCCTAGAGCAGATGGCCGGAGCAGGAGTTTCGCTGCCATTCTTCGGAGCTGACGGAATCGCAGACGGCGCATTCTTGGACGACTTCACCGCTCCTGCCGCCGCTAATGGCGTCCAGGCAACCAAGCCACGAGCTGGATCCAGCTCTGGAGACTTCGTTGAGAGGTGTGCCGCGGACGCAGACTGCGCCAGCGGGATTTACACCTCCGAGACATACGACGCAGTGATGATGATCGGGAAGGCAGCGATGATGGAGGACGGAGCCAACATGGCAACGCACCTCAACATGGTCGGGACGGACTACCAAGGCGCCAGCGGCGTCCACACGTTCGACGATGCCGGAGATGTTCCAGGCGCAGGTTACGACCTGTGCAGGTTCGATGCGATCTCGTCCACTGACGTGTTCTTCAGCTGCAGGGCCCACTGGACCCTCGGCGGGGGCATCGCCGCAAACGAGTTCACCGGAACCACCGTCAAGATCGGGTTCCTGAACCCGTCGACTGGACCGATCGCTGTATACGCGCCAGGATTCGCAGCAGCTTCACAGATAGCCCTGAACGTCATGAACGTCGCAGGGTGGGGCAGCGGCCTACAGTTCGAGATAGTGTATGCTGACTCGGGATGCAGCGGAGAAGTAGCTGCCACCGGTGCCCAGGCACTACTCGACGCCGGCGTAGTCGGTGTCGTCGGAGCGGCCTGCTCCGGAGCATCAATGGGGGCCAACGCAGTACTATCCGCTGCTGGAATACCCATGATCTCGTACGCTAGCACAAACCCCGGACTGAGCAACGCTACGGCTTACCCTCACTTCTTCCGTGTGGTGCCTAGCGACGCCCTACAGGGACCGGCACTGTCGACCGTAGTGGCCTCCTCCGGAGCAAGCAACCCAGCCCTAGTCCACATGACCAACGACTACGGGTCAGGCTTTGCAGACTCCTTCGAGGCGCACTGGGGTACTGACAACCTGTGCAACAAGATAGGCTACGAGGAGAGCACAACTGACTTCACCACCCAGGTGGCCCAGATCATCAGCGACGGCTGCGACAGCGTGGTGCTGATATCCTACGCTTCCGACGGAGCAGCAATCGTGGAGGAGCTTGCGGCACAAAGCTTCGCCGGTTCCATATTCGGAGGAGACGGAGTGGCCGAGGAGGGCCTTTGCACATCGATGACCTCCAACGACAGTTGCGCTGGAGTCGTTGCCACCAAGCCCGCATCGGCGACACCAAACGAGCGATCCGTTGCTTTCGGACTGCTGTGTGGCGCTAATGCGGACTGCGCAGGCGGAATCTACACCGCGGAGGCCTTCGACGCCATGATCATCATGGGATACGCGTACTTCGCAGGCGCAACCGCGCCTGGAGTGTCCATGTCCCAGCTGATAGCAGCTACCGGACAGGGATTCGTGGGCGCCAGCGGTACCCACACCTTCAGCGCGGCTGGAGACGTAGGCGGAAACGGGTACTGCATCGGCGACTTCACGGTAGACGCCGAAGGAGTCGCTTCCTTCACCTGCAACAGGCACATCCTGGTTTCCGGAGACGGGACACCGGGCGAAATCACAACAGTTTGATTGGAAAAATTGGGACGTAAAGCGACCCGGCGGGCTTCGGCCCGCCGGGCGCCCCCCAACAATGATTACTTCGTGGCCCCACCATCAGTAGGGCGAGGGTGCCCTGGTGACTGATATGCTTCAGGAATTGAGAGAAAGATGGACCTCAGCATCCCGCGGACAAAGGAGAGCCACTATCGCACTAGCGATAATCTTGGACGCAAGCATAGGCCTCCTTCACCAGTCCGGAACTCTAAATGTTGTCGACTTTGCAACGGGGGGAAGAGTCCCAAACGACATGGTTTGGTTATTGCAGATTGTAGAGTCGGTTTCCGGAGCCTTCCTCTTGGTCAAGATACTATTCGACGACGTTCCAACGGGCAGACTACGAACCCTATGCATAGCCTCCTCCCCGCTGTTCCTTCTGTTGTCAGTATGGCTAACTCTTGAGTTCCTGTTCACAGGCCTAGGAAAGGACTCCACAGTCACAATAGACATGGCCACAATGGCCGTAGGCACACTTACTTGGTCATCCACATATCTGGCCATCGCGGTCGGCCTGACTCTCACCTACAAGGTCCAGAGGTACGGGAACTTCGCACAGAGCGAGCTGTTCTTGATCGGCATGTACCTTTCCATGGTTATGATCTGGAGCGACTTTTTCTTCCCAATATCGGACGCCGAAGGGGACAACGTCCTAGTCTGGTCTCTTCTGATTTGGACCCTGTTAGCAGCCTTCGTTCTAACTGGACTCGCAGGGGTCCTAATTGACAGGCTGGTCTACCGGGGTTTTCGCGAAAAGAACGCCACCCCCCAGATCATGATGATCGCCTCATTGGGCGTGGCATTGATCCTGCGTGCAATCGTGTATCTGAGGTTCGGGGCCGGAAGGAACCTGTTCGAGCCAGATTCCGATTGGAGGCTCCCGGACTCGAGGTGGGACCTACCCACTTGGAAGCTAAGGATCAACCTAGGTAACAGGGATGTGGAATCCTACACAGGTTTCGAGTGCGAGTCAGGCGAGAGGATAGTTCACGAGGGAAGCAAGCCTGTAACTGAGTATTACAATTTGATGCCTGAGAGCGAATTGCTGGGGATTGCAGAATGCTCCACAGAGTACGTGACTGGTTACGCATACTACAAGGCAGCAATGCCATTGGTAATTTTCTCATCTTGCCTAATGCTCCTCGTCCTCCTAAGGAAGACAAGGCTCGGCAGGAGGATGAGGGCGGTAGCAGACAACCCAGACCTCGCAGCCAGCAGCGGCATCAACGTGGAGAGCATACACATGACCAGCGCCTTCCTGGCGGCAGGAATCTCGGGATTGGGTGGGGCCATATTCGCGCTGCTCTACAGGTTCTACCCAGAGCTGGCCTTCTCCCTGCTTCTACCCTCTTTCGCAATCATCGTCCTAGGGACAATCGGCTCCATAGAGGGAGCCATCGTAGGCGCACTAGTGGTCGGGTTCGTCAGAACGCTGTCCTCTCCCGTCCTGATAGGAATTGGACTAGATTTAGGAAGGTCGAACTATACTGCCCTTGAGGGAGTAATGCCCTACATCTTCCTGGTGGCAATCCTCATGATAATGCCTGAAGGGATAGGCGACGCCTTCGAGAAATGGAAGGTGGAAAGGCTACGAAGCAGGGCAGAGAGCGACTCCGAACCCTCCAAGGAGGTGGGGGGCCTTCTTGCCATCTCCCCTCTCGGGGCCCTCGGGGCTCACAACTTCTGGAGGAGGAAGAACTCCAGGGGGGAGTCTATGCTAATCGTCACAGTAGCCGCTTACTTAGTACACAGGGTCTCACGCTTCATCGCCCGGCACTCGTTCGCGGAGGGATCCTGCTCTGAAGTCTGCAAAGAGAACGGCTCATCGTCCAACTTCGAGATGGTCACGGGGAGGAATGACGGGGTATTCGTTCTCGAAGACTCCCCGTTGGTAGCGGGGGACCTTCTCAACCAGAAGAGCCCGCCCAGCGAGCTTACGCCATTCGAGGCGGAGCAATGGACCTCTGATGCCGTTGCAGACATGCACCAATCATGGCTCAGCATGATGAACTTCGAGATTGGGTTCGTTGATACCCTGGTCTCGTTCGGGGACCTGGTCTGGCCCGCCATACCGATCCTAGTTTGGCTGGTTGCCATCATCGAGGGAGTGTACATCCTTAGAGGGAAGGAGGAGGACCCACTTGGCCCTGCTATAGGGGTCATGGATTCCATTTCATCAGCAATAATGAGCGCTAGGAACAAAGCCTCGATTCAGATCACAGAGCTATTGAACAGGGCAAACGATCTGATCGTCACGTTTCAGGGCAGGCTAAGCTCCGCCACCGAATCATTCTCCACCAAATTCCGCCCACTTTCTCACGGTGGCGTGTTGGATTCCCGCCCTATGCTTGAACGATTCAGGGAAAGAGCGCCGTACGGCAGGGAGAGCCCCTTCGGCTCATGGTCCCTGTTCGCCACTCTGGTGATAGTGATGCTATTGCTCGTTTGGTGGCTACCTGTAGCCGATCAGGAGGGCGCTCGCTTCATCAAGTCGCTCCAGGTATCAAACGTCCTAGTAAGCCTCTCCATATTCTCCCTCATGGCCTTCTCGCTGAACCTACATACCGGGGTAACCGGGATGATAAACTTCGGCGTCATATTCTTCGTCGGCGTAGGTGCCATTACTGTAGGTATCCTAACAGCACCCAAGGACCTACATGGCTACGACTGGCCGGTCTTCTGGGCTGCAGTGGCCGGCATCCTCCTCTCCGCCGCTTTAGGATGGATGCTCGCATACCCAACCGCCAGGCTGAGGATGGACTACTTCGCGATAGTGACAATATCTCTTGGCGAGATAGTTCGGATCTTACTGATGGGAGAACCACTCCTCAGGGCAGGATCGTGGGGGTCCTCCATCGGCATCTCAAGGTACAAACTCCCACTACAGAGCTGGTGGTTCTGCGGATCAGAGGTTCCTACGAAGGACCCGCTCCCGGGACCAGACGGGCTGATGGGAACTGCTGATGACCTCATTCGCTCCTACAGCCCCGACGAATGCAGCGAGCTCATCGGTACCGGGAGCATCGCCGAGAGACTCGGGGAACTCCTCAATCTAGGGGAACCGGCCCCGTACATGATGATGCTAGCAGTTATTGGGATCTCATGCATGCTGCTAGTCTGGCTCCTTCTAGACACGGTGCTCAAGTCGCCATGGGGACGAATCCTCAGATCAATCAGGGAGGATGAGGAGGTGGCTCAGCACCACGGCCACGACGTCCTCACCCACAAGGCGGCGAGCCTAGCTTTGGGCGCGGCAATAGCTGCACTAGCTGGGTCCCTTTGGGCTTGGAAGCTGACCGGACTCCAACCGGGCTTCATGATGCCGGCCAAGTCTACTTTCCTGGTCTGGGCAGCCTTCGTTGTCGGCGGGGCGGGAAACAACAGGGGCATGGTGGTAGGCGCCTTCATTATCGTTCTAATGGAGTTCGTATTCAACGTCCTAGTTGCAGGCCAAGGATCCTCAGACCTACCCCTTCACGATACAGCAGCCAAGATTGACTGGCTGTTCGCCGTGCTCGTCAACCAGTCATATGACGTGGCGATGGTATTCGCCACACTCGCTGCATTTGGGGTCCTAGTGGGGTGGAAAGGGATGCGAGAGGTCGGAATTGCTGGCACCATAGTCATGCTATTCTCGGGGGCGATGATGGGGGAGAGGTCGATCAACGAGTCGTTCATCGGGGGGTTGCAGGCAGACATGGCCTACACCAAGGTGTTCCTGATAGGATGCCTGATCCTGCTCTCCCTGAAGTACAACCCGAAGGGACTGCTACCCGAGGTGCCTAGCAGGCCCGAGAGGCCATCAGGAGGTGAATGAGAGTGACGAATGCCCTGCAAGTCGGCGGACTCAGGATGGAGTTCGGCGGACTGGTGGCCGTCAAGGACGTCTCCTTCGACGTCAATGAGGGGGAGTTCGTTGGCCTGATAGGGCCCAACGGATGCGGTAAATCTACCACATTCAACTGTATTAGCGGTATGCTGAGCCAGACCTCAGGAAGAATAGAGATGTTCGGCGAGGACGTCTCGAAGCTGCGTCCGGACCAGATCCAGAACCTCGGAATGACGAGGACATTCCAGCACACCAGGCTCTGGCGCCAGATGACTGTGATAGAGAACCTCATGGTCCCTCCTAGAGAACAGTTCTCCCCCAACAGAATCAGGGCCATGCTACAGCCCGGATCGAGGCCCGCCGAGCAGGAAAGGCTGGGCAAGGCCTACTCGGTGCTCGACCAGCTCGAGGTCCCCCACATGGCGCACAACCTCACAAGCGAGCTGTCTGGAGGGCAGAGCAAGCTAGTAGACATTGGCAGGTCAATGATGGGGGACCCAAGACTCCTCCTTCTCGACGAACCGGTCGCGGGGGTCGCAGGACCACTCGCGATGAAGATTTTCAACAACCTCAGGAGGATAGTTGACGACACAGGAATCTCAGTTCTGATCATCGAGCACAACATGGACTTCATCCTCAGGCAGGGTGTCGATCGGATTATCGTGATGAACGAGGGAGAGGTCCTAATGCAGGGCACTCCAGACGAGGTTAGAGAAAACAGGGAAGTCATAGAGGCCTACTTGGGTGCCTCGGGCGAAACAGGGGGCGAGGAGGAGTGACACGGGTTCTGGAGGTGAAATCCCTAGAGGGGGGTTACGGAAGCGTACAGATCCTGTACGGCATTGACATGCACGTGGACGAGGGAGAGTTCGTAACAATAATCGGGCCAAACGGCTGTGGCAAGTCAACCCTGATCAAGACAATTTTCGGGATCGCAACCTTCTACGGAGGGGAAATCAGGTACAGGGAACAGGATGTTTCCGGGTGGAGGACTGACCAACTGGTCAACCACGGGATTGCCTATGTCCCACAGGTGGACAACGTGTTCCCCTCTCTTTCCGTAGAGGAGAACCTGCAGATGGGGGGGAACACCCTGCCAAACAACATCCTGAACGAGAGGATTGAGAGATCACTTGAGATGTTCCCCGACCTTCGCTCTCGGGAGCACGACCTGGCCGCGTCACTATCGGGCGGCGAGAGGCAGATGCTTGCGATTTCCCGTGCATTGATCTCTGATCCAAAGCTACTCCTTCTGGACGAGCCCACTGCAGCACTTTCCCCTCTGTACCAGCAGCAGATAATAGAGAGGATAGACTCCCTTAGGGACAAGGGAATTACAATCCTAATCGTAGAGCAGAACGCCAGACTGTCATTAGCCAGATCGGACAGGGGTTACATCATGGCCAACGGAGAGGTGGTCCACACAGGAGATGCACAACACATACTCACCGACCCCGAAATAGGCGAGTATTTCCTGGGCTCCACGGGTCACTAGCCCTGCTCGATTAGAGACATTGCCTGCTGTGACCACATCATCTTTGTGACCCTTCCCTGCATCAAACCCAGAGCGCCGTTAACTGCCTCTGACGTATCCTTGTCCATCTTTGAAATTTGTTCGAATGTTCGGATACCAAGAACCTTCAGCTTCTTCTCTATATCCCGATCAATTCCCTTTATCTTCGTAAGTTGATCGGATTTCCTGTCTCCAGCCTTACCTATCTGGGCCCAGTTAATTTTGGCCGCACTCAGGTCCGCCATGCCCGTGTCCTCTAGTGCTTCCTGGCCATGGGAACTGGTATCCACTCCTTCCAAGCCGATCATGGTAATTGCCTGTTTTGTCCACTCCAACTCCGCAACTCTTCCTGGAACGAACTCCAAAGCGTCATTTACTACCTCTGTGATCTTCGAGTCAATCTTGGAAAGCTGCTCGAAAGTGGAGATCCCCAATGCATTGAGCTTCCTCTGAGCAAAGTCGTCAATCCCATTTATCCTTGTCAGGTCATCAGAACTCATACCTTCGGAACTACCAATCTGGGACCAATCAATACTTCCTGATCTTTTGCCCACCCTTTCAACAATAGCATCCTCTCTCTTGCTCCTCTCAGCATCTGCAGTAAATTGCTCTATGTCTTTACCGGCCTCCTCGACTTTTCGGACCGCCTCGTCAAGCCTCCTCTTGGCCAATTCCGCCTCTGCCTTGGCCTCTCTGGCCTCCTCCTCTTCGATCTCGGCTATTACACGGGCTTCCTCTGCCTCCTCCTCCTCGATCTCGGCCTTACGAACAGCATCCTCCGCCTCGGACTTTGCTTCCTCCGCCTCGGCTTCCGCTCTACGAAGAGCGTCCTTCGCCTCGCCTTCCAAACGAGACTTCTCAGCCTCCGCCTCGGCGGATTCCTCTTCCTGTTCTGGCAGGGGGTCTTGACTCGACTCACTTAGAGCGCTCTTCTTATGAGCTATTTCTGCCTCAAGCCTCTTCATCTCAGCCTTGATTTCCTCAATCTCCTTTTCGGCCTCAGCAGGGCTCACCTGCCCTCCGTCTCCACTCACTAACCGTGATATCTTATGGGGTACCTCAAGTTTATCCCAATGCACAAAGATACTCCTTCTGGAAAATAATCTCTTGCGAATCAACGAGACATTAGCCCAGTTACTACGCTTGGAAGCAATTCGAGCGACTTCTTCATCCTGTGGTGGTCGTCAATCTCTACCAACTCTACGAAATCGCACCTTTCTGCAATCTTCCTGGAGCAGCTAATTGGTACTATTTCGTCGTGAATACCGTGAATTATGGTCGTTTGATGCCTCGGTATGGGCCACGACATCTCCTCTGCAGACTCCATGAATTCCCATGGAAGCATTATGTCGTGCTTGAAACCCTTGTACCTCCTCTGATTAGTCAGTTTCCAAGCCCTCCTACCGGAGTCTTCCATCCCATCCCAGTGATCAGCGAGCCCGAATGCAGGAGCAATTAGGAGTAATCTGAACTCCGCATTAGGCCTCATAGAGGAGGCGTTGGCTGCCGCTAGACCGCCCATTGAAGAGCCTGCAACCAGATCGTATTGCCCTTTGTCAATGTACATCAACAGATGATTAGTCTGCTTGGAAATACTCCACCCCAGCAAGGGCATTTCGGGGGCAGTAACATCCCATCCCAAAGCCTCCCTCATGTATGTCGGCTTGGACCCTTCCGGACTACCCTCAAACCCATGAGCGAAGAGAACTCGCAGCCCTATCCCCCCAGTTCGCAGAATGAAATCCTAAGGAATTCCGTTTCTGTGGCCTCCCTACTCATCGGGGAATCATCGTCCCCTAGAACCCTCATGTGAATCTCAGCAGTAACCTCTACTATTGCTTCGAAGAGATGACCTCCTCTGACCACATGGTCGTCGTCAGAGGCTACGATGTGAATGTGCGTAAAGGGGCCGTCTGGGCCCGGAGCTAGGTTACCTTGCATCGAGATTAGTTCCATCGGCTCCTCTATCGAAACCTTCTGGTATACTCCATCTGACCCCAAGTAACCCATTACAGTACTCCTGATCCGGCCAATTCCGCTGGTTAGGGCCGCCACAGAAATACCGTGCTCGCTGAGCCTCCTGATTGACTCATGCAGCTCCTCCCCTTTGTCTAGCCTAACGAAGACGTCCCTGCCTATCCGCCTGTAATCCACGACCACGGATTTGCGTCTAAGACTTCAATCTCACCATGCAATAGTCACACTCGGCCACGTGGAACACGAACTCCACTAGAAGAACGAGGATCAGAGATTGACCACCTGCAAACACAAGATTTCTCCACTGGAAGCAAAGGGGTTGGATTTGACTACCATACTGTTCATAGGCCGTGTCTTCAGAGTGGCAAAGCCCGGCGGCGAATCTCATGACAATGGCAGCACATGACGCTTCTGCTAGATGGAGAACATTCCTCGAGGAGGCCAAGGATTCCGATGTGATGACACTCCTCTCTAGGCAATCGAATTTTCCATTCTTATCAGTGCCTTTCCACGAGCTTCAGACTTTCGATCCAGACTTCGCAGAGGATATTCTGGAGTATCCCAAGACAATACTCTCTGCCGGTTCAAGGACGCTCATGGAGATTTGCAGGGAGAGGGGGGAGGAAATCGACGCTCTACTGAGGGTGGGGGAGCTTCCCAGCGACACTCGCAAGCCTTTGAGGGAAATAGGCAGCTCAGATATAGACAAACTCCGCAGCGTCGACGTTATTGTAACCAAAATCTCTGAGATCAAGCCAAGGATTCACAGAGCGGTCTTCAAGTGCGAGTCCTGTGGTCATGACATAGAAATAGATCAGGAGAACGAGAGGGAACTGAAAGAGCCCCTCAATTGCCCTCAGGCCCTAGGGGGGTGTGGCAGCTCGAAACCTGCTACCAGGTTTGACTTGGTCCTGATCAGCTCTAGGATGGTCAACAACCAGTGGATAGAGATTCAGGAACAGCCTGAGAACGTCCCAAGCGGAGCTCAACCCAGGAGGGGCATGGTCCTAATCGAGGGGGACCAGGTCAACAAGCACTTGCCTGGAGAGAGAATAACTGCAAACGTTATTCCCGTAGTTAGAAGCGAAGTGAGGAACAGAAAGAAGACCCCAATGTTCGACGTAATCTTTCACATGATTAGCTCAGAGCACGAGAGCACCCCGTTTACTGAGATTTCAATCGACGAGGACGATAGTGCTAGAATAGAAGAGATTTCAAAAAGAGAAGATCTGATGATGCTGGTGCAGAGGTCGATTGCCCCCTCCATATTCGCAACAGGAATCCTCGGTTACGTCAAGAGGTCACTAGCTCTGCAGCTTTTCGGTGGTGTCTCTCGCAGGCTGAACGACAAAACCAGATCAAGGGGCGACATTCACATTCTTCTAATGGGAGATCCAGGAGTTGCAAAGTCCCACCTTCTAACATTTATTTCCGAACTATCGCCAAGGGGGAGATTCGCCACGGGCGGAGGTGTCTCCGGGGCAGGCCTAACTGCAGCAGCTGTCAGAGATGCATTCGGAGACGGCCGGTTCGCTCTAGAGGCCGGTGTCCTCCCCCTCTCTGACAGAGGCTTGGCCGCAATCGACGAGTTCGACAAGATCTCCGAGGAAGACAGGAGGATGATGCATCCAGCAATGGAGCAGCAAAAGGTCCATGTCGCGAAGGGCGGAATTACTGCAACCCTGCATTCTAGATGCGCAATACTAGCAGCTGCGAACCCAAAGGACGGACGTTTCAGTAAGAGGGGTCCGAACCAGAGCGTGATGCGGTCATTCCAGGAGACCGGGCTTCCTCCTCCGCTTGCATCAAGATTCGATATAATTTGGATGATAAGGGATGAGATAAGGGTCCATGATGACGAGAGGATAGCCAGACACATCTTGGAGAATAGGACTTCTGGGAGGAGTGAGACCCTGTTGGAGGGAAGGATTGAGTTGAGCCCTTCTGAATCTGAGGAGGAATCGCCTCTGACTACTTCTAAGGATGGAGAGGAGCACCTTACTCAGGAGTTCCTTAGGAAGTACATTGCGTATGCGAAGAGGACCATACACCCACAGCTAGACGAAGACGCAAAGAGCGAGATTCTGAAATATTACACCGAGGAAAGACAATCCTTCGGAAGGGAGGACCAGTTCCAGTCCGACCAAAGGGATAGGGAGTCGGTAATCCCCATTACGGCGAGGGCACTAGAAGCCCTAATTCGATTGACAGAGGCCCACGCTAGGATGCACCTCCGGGAGGTCGCAACTTCTGATGACGCGAAGATAGCACTAGCCGTATTCAAGCACTGGCGAGAAGAGTCAGGAATCGAAGACGAATCGGAACTCCACTCGGGCGTATCGGTTAGGGCTAGATCGAATAACACCGCAATCATGCAAATGATTAGGGACGTCTGCTCTGAGTATGGCGGAGTAGCGGAGAAAACTCAGATTTACAACCTGGCAATGAAGAGAAGTATTTCCGAGATAGAGGTGGACAAGGTAATTTCTAGGATGCTAACTAGCGGGCAACTATTCAGCCCCAGAATGGACCACTACTCATTCGCTTGAGGCCGTTTACCCTATGAGTCAGCCCCCCTCCAGATAACCAGATATGGAGCCCATAGGAGAAATAACAGACCCAGAATCTCTTGATTCTGTAGCCCTGGGGTTCATGTGCGGCCTTGAGATTCACCAGCAGCTAGCTACTGACAAGCTCCATTCAAGGATGCCCAGCGAATTATACGACCTAAAGCCCGACGAGATCCCCCCAAGTTGGCCTAAGTCCACCAGAAGGCTGAGAGCTTCAGAAGGCGAAGAAGGAATAACGGATATTGCCGCTAGGTTCGAGCAACGGAGGAACCGCATCTTCGAGTATGTGCAACCCCCAAATGCAGGGCTTATCGAGCTCGACGAGGCACCTCCAAGGAATCACGACTCCGATGCCGTGGACGTAGTGCTGACAATGGCTGCGATGATGGACGCAAAACCAATCCCAACCCTACAGGCAATGAGGAAGACCGTAGTAGACGGTTCCAACACGAGCGGCTTTCAGAGAACCACAATCATGGCCACAGGGGGAAGCATAGACGTCGACTCAAGACCCGTAGGAGTTGACTTGATTTCATTGGAGGAGGATTCCGCAAGAAAGCTCGAGACTAGACGTTCAGAGTATGGGGAGACTGTTGTTTACAACCTCGACAGACTTGGAATGCCCCTGGTTGAGGTAGCCACCGCACCAGATGTTCGATCTCCGGAGCACGCTAAGCAGACGGCCATAGCACTTGGCAGGATGCTGAGGGACACACGACGGGTTCGAAGAGGACTCGGCTCAATCAGACAGGACCTCAATGTGAGTATAGCCTGTGGGGATAGGGTCGAGATTAAGGGGTGCCAGGACCTAGAATGGATTCCCAGAATTATCAGATTAGAGATGGCTCGTCAACTGCACTTCTACCGTCTAGCAAATGATCTGAGGAGCGCCTCTTCGCTTCCACCCCTCCCTCCAAACAGAGAAGAGGACTCTATACCAGTTGAGAACAGAGTCGCTGTCGCAGCCACCAGGCGAATTCCTCTAGAGCTACAAGACATGACTGAAGTCCTAACTTCCTGTGAGTCCGAGATGGTAGCGTCTTCTCTGGAGAAAGGCTCCTCTATCCTTGCAGTAGCTCTACCCGGATTCTCGGGCCTACTCGGTCGAAGATCGCTAGACAAAGGCGGAGCCCAGTTGCCCAGGCTGGGCAGGGAACTCTCCAGCTCTGCAAAACTAGCAGGTGTGGCTGGGATTTTCCACTCAGACGAACTTCCAGCATATGGAATCTCAGACGAAGACGTGGAATCGCTCAGGGAGGAGCTTTCGCTCAGTAAATCCGACGCTTTTGCCATGTGCGTTGCACCCTACTGGCAGGCGGAGCTTGCCCTGGAAGCCGTGGTTTCCAGAGCCAGACTCGCATACCATAGAATTCCCAGAGAAGTCAGGAACGTCGTAATTCGCAAGGGAAAACCCGAGGATGGAACCACGACCTCTCTTAGACCCCTGCCAGGAGGTGCTAGGATGTACCCAGAGACAGACGTACCAGTCATGGAGATAACCCAAGAGCGCTGGGAATCAATCTGCGAGAACCTGCCTATGACGGAAGAGCAGAGGACGGCCAGGCTACAGGGACTGGGACTGTCCCCAAACCAAGTTGAGGCACTTCTGAACGGTGAGACTGACGATCTTTTCTTTAGTGGGATTGAGGGGCAGCTAGACCTCGTACCCAAGGCATGGGCTAGCGCTATCTTGGAGCACGGCACAGACAAACCAATCTCTCTTGCCGCATCTGTATACCTCAGAGAAAACGGCAGAATCACCAGAGAAGGGGCACAGGAGCTGTTTAGCGAATCAATCGAAGGCGATATCGAAAGAATTGTCGATTGGATGATCTCGGAAGCCCAGTCGCGAGGGTTCGTTCCCGCTGACTCGTCTTCCATCGAGGATGCAGTAGACGAGATTCTCAGAGAGAGGGAGCAATTCGTCATGGAGCGAGGCTTGGGGGCGGTGGGCCCGTTGATGGGCGAGGTGATGCAGAAGCTTGGCGGTTCGGCAGACGGAAAGGCAGTTAATCGGGTTCTTAGGGAGAAAATCGACGAAATTTCAGAATAATTTCTAGTTACTTTGATAGACCAGATTTTCTTGCTTCAGACTCCTTGTCAGACCTTCTCAAACCAGCTTCCATAGGAATATTGCTGTTACTGATTATTGCAGCGCCGGGAATACAAGACAGATTGTCAGAACAAGCCTCTAGATACGTTGATGACAACGAGTCATCACATGATGGTCTGCCCACGAAATGGGACGACAAGCAGGTCATATGCGTATTCTTCCCTGATGAGTACCCCCATCGGGATTTTACTCTAGGAGTGACGATGATTGACAAGGACGGAGAAACTCTAGGGGTCAACGAGGATTTCAACGGAACGGGAGCATGCGTCGGAGGTTTCGAAGGATATACTGAGGGCATGGATTTCATGATGGATTCCACCAGAGAAGCAAGAGGGAAGCTCTCAGTAGGGTACGAAGTTGGTGATTGGGGACCCTTCGTTCACACGATTGGCTCCCTCAACGCTAACAGAGTTACAGGAGACTTCAGTGGGGCGTACTGGAACCTAGACCACAATGGCGCTGTGTCAATGGTTGGGATTGGAGACTTAGTGATGGCCGAGGGGGACGTCATCTCATGGAGCATAGGAACTTGGTAGAGAATGTGCTTCGCAACGATGAAGTGGTGTGAGCCATCCAGCGTGTTCGGGTGAATGTGTGTACGACTTCCACAATTCTGCTCTCACCCCGACTCAGGCCATTATCCTGAATGCTGCAATTCTTTCCATAATTGTGGTTTCACTAGTGAGGAGCGAGCGTTTACTAAGTAATCAGAGTCAGTGGACAATGATGGCTCTCCTGGTTGTTTTCGGCGTTTCTGGAAGGATCCTCATGGAGCCACTACCAAACATTCAGCCAGTGACAGTACTGGTGATAATGGCTGGAGCTTACTACGGAGCCCACAGAGCCTTCGCACTCGCGGCTACAATCGCCCTTGCCTCAAACATCCTCTTCTTGGGACACGGTCCATGGACAATCTTCCAAGCAGTCGGTTGGGGGGCATTGGGGGTTTTGGGTGCATCAATGTCTGATCGGTTGATTGTTGACAGGGAACTCAGGGTAAACCTACTTGCCGTAGTTGCCGCTGCATCCGGTTTCTTCTTCAACTGGATAGTATCCCTTAGCATCCTCCTAACTACGGATCCTTCAATGTTGATGGCCTATCTTCTCAATGGACTAGTCTTCGATCTTTACCACGCAGCGGGCAACGTAGCATTCGTAGCTTGGATGTCAGTTCCTCTTGGAGATATGATGCTTAGGCACAGGAAAGACCCGACACGAAAATCGGTGAGAGACTTTGTCCCAAACTGACGATTTAACTATGGTCCTTGTGACTAGGCAGGACCTGCAGCTTTCGAAGGGAAAGCTAGCCGCGCAGAGCGCACACGCGGCTGTAGAGTGCGTCCTACTGGCTAAGAGAAACAGTCCCAGAAAGCTGGACAAGTACCTCAGACATGGCGCTAGGAAGATAGTATGCAAGGTCCCAGATCTAGTTTCGCTCAAGAAGGTACACTCTAGAGCTAAGAAGGCAGGTTTGGTCAGTCACCTAGTTACTGATGCGGGCCATACTGAGATACCTCCTGGTACAGAGACCGTTGTAGGCATCGGACCAGGCCCTAGGAAGGAAATTGACAAGATCACAGGAGACCTTCCCCTGTTAAGCTAGAATGACTCTACCAACATGGCCAATTGGTTGATTTTGCAGAAGAGTCATGAGCACTCCCTGATTGGGATTGACGTGGTCACTCAGGCCCCACTTCCACACGAGGCACGTACTGAGCTGCTCTCTCAGTGCCAAGGTATCAGGGGCCTGGTAGACTGGCTAGATGGAATAAACAGGAGACCGGGTCTGGACGAGCTGGACTCAAGGCTATCCGGCTTGGAGATAAACATGGATGCCTTGGAGCAATGTATTGGTTACTCCAACGACGGGTACCAGAGGAACGTCATCAAGAAGAACGAGTATTACGAGCTGGTCGCCATATGCTGGACACCCGGGCAGGACACCCCAATACACGACCACGTCGGGAGCGACTGTGCCTTCCTAATCGTTTCTGGCGTCTCCACGGAGACGGTATACAAGACGAACGGAGATGGCCTTGCTGCACCAGTTTCTACAAGGAGGTACCAACCTGGAGAGGTGTGCGCGGCAGACGAGCCCGACATACACAGGGTCTCAAATGACGAGGACACCAATCTGATCAACTTGCACGTGTACACTCCCCCTCTAAGCGGCTTCAACTTTTACTCGCCGGTTGAGTGATCAGCGACCACGCTCGATCAATAGCTGCATTGCCTGCTGGCTCCACATCATCTTGGCTACTCTGCCAGGGGTGAACTCTAGAGCGTCGTTAACCACCTCAGCAGTTACCGGGTCCATTTTTGAGATCTGGTCGAAAGTGTGTATTCCGAGAACGTTCAGCTTCTTCTGAGAGAATTCGTCGAGCCCCTGAATTCGAGTTAGATCATCGGGCTTCTGTCCCTCGGCCTCCCCTATCTGGGCCCAGTTTACCTGAACTGCCTTCAGGCCGACTCTTTCTAGAATCAACTCCTCCCTATCCAGGATGTTCGCCTTCAGCCTAAGCTCAGCCTCAGCGGCCTCTCTCTCGGCCCTTAGTGCCTCAGTCTCCACCCCAACTAGGGCCTCTTCCTTCCCTTTCATCTCGCTTTGGATCTTTTCTATGTCCTTCTCTACCTGCTCGGCCTTCTTGGTCGTGTCAGACTTGAACTTCTGGCTATCCTCAATCTCTTTCTCTACCTGAAGCTTCTTCTTTGCGGCTGCATCAGCCTCGGCTTCGACCTTGGCAATCTCCTTCTGCTTGGCCTTTACTTCCTTCTCGAGGGACTTTGCTGCCTTCATCTCGTCCTTCATCTGGGCCTTGACGTCATCGAGAGCGCCCTTGGCTTCCTCTGCGCCACCCTTGGCCTTTTCAAGCGCCTCCTGCTTCTTTGCCATCGTGGTTTCCATCTTGGACTCAGCAAGCTCACGCTTCGCCCTGAACTCCTCCAACTGCTGCTCCGCTTTTGAAGCGGCCTTTCCCGATGCTTTGAGCTGCTTCTCTGCGACCTTGGTCTCCATTTCTGCCTTCTTCAGCTCAGCCTCGGCCTTTGCCGCCGCCTTACCCTCCTTGGCTACTTCTGCACCCAGCTTCTTTGCCTCGGCCATGGCATCCTTGGCATCCTTGGTGGCCAACTTTGCAGCAGCCTCAGCCTCCTTAGCCTTAGCCTTCAGCTCAGCCTCCTTAGCCTTCAGCTCATCCGGTGATAGCTTCGAGGAAGCTTTCAGGTCTTCCAGGGCTTTCCTCGCAGCCTCTGCTTGCTTTTCTGCAGCCTTTCTTCCAGCTTCGGCCTTCGAGGCCATAACTTCCGCTTTAGCGACTGCCTTGGCAGCACTAGCGGTTGCCTTTGACTCACTAGCCTTAGCCTTCTTCGCTGCCTTTAACTCGGCCTGTGCCTTTGCTGCCTCGGCCTTAGCTTCGGCTTCCTTAGCCTTCGCCTCTTCCGGGTCTGCTGTCTCCTTGGAAACTGCCTTCTTTTTCTTCTTAGGTTTCTCTTCTACCGGCTCAGGCTCAGGCTCAGGCTCAGGCTCCGGCTCAGGCTCCGGCTCGACCTTCTTTTCTTTGTTTGGAGTAGCTTTCCCGTACTTCTTCTGAAGTCCTTTTACCATGGTTCCGTAGTTTCCTTCGAACTTCTTCAGTAGCTTCGGGATGTTCGCAATCTGTTTCGATCGCTCGGGCTCCTCAAGGAATTGATTGTAGGTAGCCTTAGCTACCTTAGCTGCCTGTTCCGCAGTAGGACCACTCGCCACGGACGCTTCAGGAAAACCATCATTTATGGATTTGACCAAATTCAGTTTTGTTCCACTTTTGCGTCTTGTCTGTACTCTTCGAGAACTTCACTGAAAATTTGTATGTCGGATTCAAACGTCTCTGGCAACAAAGGACCGAAGGAAAAGCGGAAGAAACGAGAATATGGCGTCTCGTAGCTTGAGTCTTTAGAATGCGGACGTGCCATGTCGCAGTCAAAGGCGCATAGGATTGCAGCACCCCTCTTGAAGAGACGATCGTTGAGCTCTGTACTCGACATCCCTTCCGGCAACTCGAGCCAGTGGTAGAACCCTCCGTTACCGGTGTAAACCCCGAGCCCCATTTCCTCGAATGCCGCCCCATACCTCTCTCGCTGCCAGTTGTAGTGTTCCTCAACAGCCTTGCGAGCCTTGTTTACGCGACTTGGTTCCAGAAGCTTGAGCGCATAGTGCTGAGAGGGGTGACTCACTCCGCCCATGCCGAAGCTGGAGTAGTTGGCCATCGTCTCGATGTTGTTTTTGCTGGCGATCATCCACCCAATTCTGATCCCTGGAGACTGCAGGCCCTTCGTGCAGGCCCCCGCGATGAACACGTTGCTATTGTCCAGATCCTCCACGAATTCTATTCCACTTACGGAGGGAGAATGGAACATCTCGTATGCCTCATCTAGGAGTATGCCATTCCCGGGCCTCTCGGCCATCTGTATTAGCTCCCTGAGCTCATCTCCGGAACGGGTTTGTCCAGACGGGTTCTGGGGGTTGGATATTACCGGCATTAGGAATGCATTTTCTCCAAGAGCCGAGCGGTCGAAGTATTCGGAGTTGTCAGGATGGAAACCGTTCTCCTTGGTGAAGGGGACTATCTGGAAACATGTCTTGGTCTGCTCCAATATGTCGAGGTAAGCAGGCCATTCGATGTTCCCTATGCTGACCTGAACTTTCTCTTTCAGGAAAGCCATCACGGTATATATTCCAGGCCTCCCTCCAGCGAAGACCATTACGTTCTCGGGATTGATATTGGATCCATATTGGGAGTTGTAGTATTCAGATATGGCATCCCGTAATTTCGGATGTCCCCAGGCCTTGGGATAGAAGCGATCCTCCCACGTTACTTCGATACTCTCAGGCAGAGATGGCCCGCCAAAATTCTCGAGTGGTGTTGTGAGGGGGAATCCCTG
>MDTE01199485.1_pt1 | contig 19660 bp, 14 predicted proteins | sample 811231 | NCBI WGS metagenome assembly MDTE01 (sample SAMN05326651, study PRJNA326480) | marine metagenome | isolation source: seawater | place: Indian Ocean: Red Sea | collected 2010 | reverse complement strand
CTAAACCCTAAACCCCTTCCTCCCGCCGTCACTTGGCAACACTTACAGGCTTTTCCCGTTGTTAGTTTTTCGTATTCCCGAGGTTGCCGAGAAGTGACGTAAACGCCGCGCCGTCACTTCTCGGTTCCGCGTGCCGTTTCGCGTGCGTACACCGACGCCCTCCGTCATGACGTTGCATCTTGCGCCTCTGCACCTTCTCTTCGGGTGCTTTGTCGCCTTCTTCTTCTTCTCGCTTCCGGGCGCGTGCGCGGACTCTCTCGCAGACTCTCTCTTGAGCACCTTGGACGAGGACGTTCGCCGCGCCATCACAGCGGATTTCAGAGAGCTCGGTATTCTCAACGCTGACAACCGCTTGTCTCAGAACGCGACGCTACAGTCTTTTGTAGACCGCGACGCCAACGCCAACGCCAACGCCGACATCAACGTCGACGATTCCATTCTCGGCGTTTTATGGCCGACGCGTGATAATAACTACTCGTTCACCTTTGCGTTCTATCTCCCGAGCGAATCGCAAGGAATACACGCCATGCACGTGTGCGGTTTCCTTTTCGCGAACGAATGTTTGAATGAAAAACCCTTCCCGGGGAAACCTTTCGGACGGTGCGGCGAGTCGGACGCCGACAATGCGTCCGAAACCGGTTACTTCTGTGATTTCATTCAACTTTACGAGAAGACGGAACCGAACGCCGGCATCTTCGCGTCTGGCACCGAATCGCTCGAACGACTGGGCGCGCACGTTGAAAGCTTCGGCGAAGACGCTTTGACATCCATCGAATTACACGTCGATCTGGTTGCTCTCGGCGACTACGGTGCCGCTCCACCGCCGGGAGGCGCGCGAAGACTCCTCGCTTTACGCGGCCCCACCTATGCCGGAATGCACATGACTTTGAGGGCAGGTCCAGGGCGGCGCTCATTCATCACCTTGCCCGGCGCGTTGGGTGGATGAACTGCGTCGAAGTCATTTTCAAGACGATGAAACGATTACAACGCTCCGGCGAATCGAAACGGTGGATGTACATTTACTACAAATCTTCTTCTACTATCGTCCCGCATACGTCTGTTCATTCCCCGACGCCACGGTCGAAGAGTCTGCTTTACTCGAGCGATTCGCAAGAAACGCTGCGTGCGAACGATTGTACGCGTCTCGGGTCTCCTTTGCCAAAGAAGGCCGCGAAAACGTAAGTGCCCAGTCTACGTCGGTTTTCTCTATTCGTGGGCGCTCCGTCGGCGCGGCTAAGTCTTCGCCTCGCGCCTTGGCGTCGTCAAACTGCTTTAAGATGCGCCGCGACGCGGAGTTGCCGCATTCCGCGACGAAGCTCGCCAAATCCGCCCCCGTAAAGTTCTCCATGTCTCGCGCCATCGTGATCAAATCCACGTCATCCGCCAATTTTTCGTCGCGCATGAGACAGCGCACGATTTCAGCGCGTTCGTCGGCGTCAGGCATCGGCATGTATAACACGTGATCCAAACGACCGGGACGCAAGAGTGCGGGATCGATCACGTCGGGTCGCGAAGTCGCCGCGATGACGAAAACTCCCTTGAGCGAGTCCACGCCATCCAGGAGCGTCAAGAACTGATTCACCATTCTATCCGTGACCCCACCGTCTGTGCCGCCGCGTTTCGGCGCCAATGAATCGAACTCATCAAAAAACAGAGCGCACGGCGCCGCCGCCTCGGCTCGACGAAAGAGCTGACGCAGTGAAGCTTCTGATTCGCCGTAATACTTGCTTAAAAGCTCGGGTCCTCTGATCGTGATCGAACGTAAACCTGCGTTGACGATGGCTGCTTTCGCCAGCGCAGACTTTCCCACACCCGGAGCGCCGTAGAGAAGGACGCCAGACGGTAATCGCAACGGACACTGCGCAAATATTTTAGGATGACGCGCCGGCAACGCAATGGCGTCGTCGAGAATAGTTTTGATGTCATCGTAACCGCCGATGGAATCGAAACCCTCGACGTAATTGTCGATGCCCTCACCTCCGCGCCCCGAAGACTTCACCAAGGTGGCCTGGTCCACCGGGACGTAACCGTCCATTCCCTTGTGCAGATCCATGCTCAACAATCTGAGCGCGTCGACGTTACCGTCTTCGCGCTGGGACGCCGACGCGATTGCGCTTTCGAGGATCGTGCGTAAATCCACGACGTCGTATCCATCGGTTTTCTGCGAAAACGAATCCGCGATGTCTTCGCTGAGTTCGACGCCTCGATACCGCGCGTACGACAGCAATACATCTCTCCTCGCATCCATAGATGGCTTTTTCACCTCAAACTCGTAATCGAACACCTGCGGATCGCGAAGAGGCTTCGACAGCGCCTCTCGCTCGGACGTCGTCGCCATGAACGTCACCGCGTCGTTATCCGCCAACTCTTCCATCTCCTCGGCGACGAGACACGAGAGGTGATACACGTCGTCGGATTCATCTTCTTTCTCTCCGCAAATCTCCTCGAGATTTAGGAGATAACAAATCGCCGGTCGCCGCGATTCCGCGGCAGCGAATCCCGCCCGAAGCGCCTCGAGAGTTTTCAATTCGGGTTTCGGTAGTTGATCGCACCTGATTTCGACCACTCCGCTCACCGCCTTGACATCTTCGGCGAGGTCCCGGCACAATGATTTTACTAGCCGGGAACGTCCCCGCCCTTTCGCTCCCGTGACGAGCGTCCCTGGACACATCCCAACTCCGTACTCTTCTCTCAATTCGATTGCGTCAAATCTCAGACTCGTCTTCAGCAATTTCAGGGTTTCATCCGTGTGTTCGCGAAGCTCTTCTCCCGGAATGTGTGCAAACTCATCGTCTCCAAACGGCAACTTTGGCCAAACCGTGACGCCCGGCGCTGGATTTCGCGACGGAGTGCTTCTGGGTAACCGAATCGGCGCACCGAGCTCTACGCGCATCTTGGAAGCGCTGTTCGTCGCGGCGGACACGTCACCGAGCGACACCCACACCGGTTTCTCCGGATTTTCAACCCGAGCGGACGCCGGATACTTGAGTTCCATCTCAAAGACGGCCAAAGTCTCGGGCATTTCCGTAATCTTGAACACGAGACGCGTCTTCGCGTTCACGATGACCCTCTCACGATGAGCTTCGTCTTCAGAGTCCGCTTGCGTCTGTTCTCGCAGCCACGATGTGAACAGCGAGCGCGCGCGAGCGTCGTAGAAATCCGCACCCGCTTCGGCGTCTACATCGATGCTCGGCGCGTTCAAGCCGAGCACCACAGCGTACGTGGGACCCATCCTCTTTCCGACGTGAAGGACGGAGCGCTTCGTCGTAAACAAATCACCGATGTCATCTTCTAAATTGTCCATCGGTAACGGCGGTACGAGCGGACGTAAACGCACCGTCAACGTCTTGGGTTGGCTCAAATCGCGCGTCTCGACCTCTTTGATTCGCACCAAATCACCCTGAAATAATTCAAGCGCGAGCGCCGTCATCCCGGACAGCGCCACGTGCTCGCGAGCAACGACGTCGGTGGATTCCACCACCGTGACGCGGAGAAACAAGGAGGGGACGTCGTCGTCCGAGCGCGTAAAATCCAATTCGCGCTCGGGACAGTGTTTAAAGGAGCGAATAAAGGAACCGTGCCTAATTTTGTGCTCGCGCGCGGTTTCGGCGTCCACCATCGCCACCGTCGACTGACACACATCCACTTCTTGCTCGAAACGCTCGAAAGACCCGGTCGCGGCGTACGCGACGGAGCGCGTACGACACTCCAACAAATCCACGCACGCGCTCGAGGCGCTTTGAAATCGCAGAATCGTCGACGTTTTGTCGTCGTCGAGCGTCTTCAACAAATCGTCCAAATCCAGGCCGTCGTCTGCGCCAGCCGCGCCTGCGGACCGAGCCGCCGATGCGCTCCACGGTTCGACGATGAGCTCTGTGTTCGGCGCGAGTCTAGCGACGGGATCTGAACCTCGCGGAGAAATCGAGAGCACGCGAAGAAACAACGGCTTACCGCCGCCGCCTGCGTAAAACGGCACGGCTTGTCCCAATGCGGCGAGTCCGATTTGCGATAGCAAATTTGCCTCGATCGCGTCGGCCTGCGCGAGTACCGCCTCCCAGTCGTCGGCGGATAAGGGCGCGACGGTGACGCTCTCCGCCGTCGGAAGATTCCCTCCTCGGCCGAAAGAGAAGATCGCTTCCTCTCCGTCACGAATCCCGAGAGCGCTCGCGAGCGCGTGGGGGACGCCAATATCTCGCGTCATTTCGCCGCCGGGCGTCACGCCCCCCGCCCAAGCCACGTGCACGACGCCGCTACCGTCGCCCTTTTTCGACGCGCGTCCGAAATCCAAAGTCGCGTGTCGCGGGAAATCGCCTCCTGATCGTTTCGAGCTACGTAAAGTCGCCGAAACGACGTCCGGCGGCAACGTCACGAAAGCGCACCGATCGTGTATGATTTTGACGACGCGCGGCGACCCATCGACATCGTCTGCACCGTCGTTGAATCCAGCGACCCGCGCGCGCCCCGCATCGTCGTCGCCGCTTTCCACCCTCATCTCGCGCGCGCCGCCGCCGCCGGCGGATACGGAATCAATACGACCACTTGGCCGCCTTCTTCTCCGCCTGTAACTGCGCGGGCGTCTTCACCACAGTCTTCCTCTTCTTCGGTTTCGGTCCCTGTCTAGAAGGGTCGAGCTCGACGCCCTCCGGCGCCTGTAACAATCGGAACGTTCCTCCCGACGACGTCGCGAGTCGACTAAATTCGAGCTCGTTCTTCGCGTTCACCTCTTTCGTGATTCGCGCGTTTTGTTCGTACACCGACACCGCGCTCGCGCTCGCGTTCGCCCCTCCGCGCTTCGGCGGCTTGAGAAATTTCCCCTTGCGCTGTTTGATCACCTTGCCGTGTCTGTTCGCCGCCGTCGGCGTCTTCTTCCCCGCGCTCGCGCTTCGCCCGCTCGCGCGCTTCGCCTTTGATTTCAACCCTTGACCTTGCGCCATGCGACGGCGTTCGGCGTCCGCACGCCGCGATTTCCTTGAACGCGAATCGATCGCTTCCGTGCGAAATCTCCGCGCGCGCCTCGGCGAATCGGTCCGCGCGTCGCTCAGACGACACCCATCGTCGTCATCAATCAATCACATCAACAACATCAACGCGCGCGCGCGACGCGTCGGTAACCGTTCGGTCGTCCAATGTGGACTTACTTTTTTTACTTTTTCCATCGTATTTAAAGACGACGAACGACCAACACCGACCATTCCGTACGCACGAGTCCTCAATGGTGAGTCACACACCACCACCACCCCCACCCCCACACGGTGAGTCACACACGGTGAGTCACACACCACGCACGCGACGCGACGCGCACGAACCGAACGGCGCGACGATTGATGAGTGATTGCGCACTTTTCGTCGCGAACGCGACCGAGACGACGTGCCGCGAACGAACGAACCGAACCGAACCGAACCGAACCGAACGGAACCGAACCGAGCCGAAGACGGGACGCATCGGTGGAGGACGCGCGCGCGACGACCGACCGACTCGACTCGATTCGTCGCGCGGCCGGCATCCATCCCATTCATCCCTCGACGGTTGTGGGGGCGAGACGGAGGAGAGAATTGCTCGTTGATTGCTCGCGATTACGATCGAGCGAACGCTCGGACGACGAAAGCGACGCAAAGGCGCGACGCGAGGATGACCAAGGTGAGATCTGAGACGCATCGACGGGCGCGAACGGCGTCCGACGGTGGTGGTGGCGGCGACAGGGACGACGCCGGAGGGGGGCGGCGAGACGGCGGCCCGGAAGCGACGACGCGGGCGGACGGCGCGGTCAAAACGAGCGTCGGTGGGAAGAGACGACGGGGACGGCCGCTGGGGAGCGCCAAGGCGGTGATGCCAGGCGCCGGCGGGGGCGAGCGGCGAGACGCGGCGACCGAGGCGTACGGGGAAGAGTTGCAAATGCAAAGGTCGTATGCGGCCCTCGGTCGCGAATTGGCGCGAAGGCTCGTGATGTATCAAATGAGCTATTACCGGTCCATGGGACAGTTCTCGTACTATTACGGAGCGCCTGGACCGATGGCAGGGGATTACGGCGCGATGGACTTCAGATTTCAACCACCGAATCGCCCCGCAACCGTGCCGGAGACGACGAACGCGCGCGCCGAGGGCGACGCATCGCAAAAGCAGTGGCCGATTGTACCTCAAGTTTCCACCGCGATATGCCCTCCGAAGAGCGATTTAGTTCGGTCAACGCCTCCCGGTGAGTTCGGCAAGCGAGAGGCCGTCAACGCCGGCGTTCAGGAGGCGAGCGCGGCAAAGTTTAAAGCTAAAGCGGAGGCAGAGGCGCGACACGACACCGGTGCGGCGCGATCGTCTCGGGACGATGAGCGAGCCGCGAAGAAGGCGAACGAAGCCGCGGCGAAACGCGTCAATGAGGCGAAAGCTCTTTTAGATCCATCCGCGGCGTTAGATCGAAGCGCGCTCGCTCGTGATTCCGTTCAGAAGGACATGCGACAGAGACGATCGACGGCGCCGAGTCCCGAGTCGAGCAACGGTGCCGAACAACCGGGTTCGGAGACTATCGGCTCAAAAGGGAGTAAAAGCGCGGCGGCGTGATAGAAGAAATATTCGCGAAACGTAGAAATATGTTGTTACAAAGCGCAAACCGAACGTCATGCATGCTCCATCTTTTCGCCACACGTGTATCTCATCGCGCGAGTTCGGGGTGTGCTTGTTCGAAAGGAATCGGCGCGAGTTTGAGTTCACCAGTCGGGTCCAAGGATTTCGCCAGCGGCACAGCGAGAACATCGTAGTTGTGGCGAAGTAAGCTTCCAAGCTTACGAAATTCACGCACCCAGTCCGAGGCGCGCTGAGAGATGGCCTGCGCTTCGGTAGGGTTCGTCTCGACGAAGCGCACCAACTCTTCAAAGTTGCTCAAGTCTTCCTTCAACGGCAGGTAGTGAACATACGGCTTGAGTTGGTCAAAGTAGGAATCCTTCATCGCCGTTTCGTGATGAAACAGCACTCCCGGCATGGAAAGCTTCGGGATGACCCCACTCCACGTCGTTCCACCGCCTCCACCGAGATCTAGTTGGTACTTGTACTTGCCCATGATGTCCTCCTCGATGTGATCCGTCGTTACCAAACCAAAATGCGTTCCCGTGCGTCGTTTATTCCAGTTGAAGAACTTGGCGTCAATGAGATCGGGATTCAACTGGCTCATGAAAACCGCGCGTAATCTCGGACCAATGGCAGAACCCGCGAGTAGGGCCCGCATCGCCGCCTTCTTATCAGGCGCCGCGCCGATTTGCCCGATGAAGTGCAACGCCTCGGGCTTGGCTCCGGGGTCTCCGCGTTGGTAAAAGTGATAATCGCTCCCCCGCCAGATGGCTTTCGGGATCAAATTATCCCATTTATACTCCTCCTTGTTTACCATGGCGTCCATGTTGAACAAACCGTAGTATCTGCACGTAAAAGCCTTCGCGCCCGCGCTGCGGTCGCACTGCGACATGTCTTCGATGTGCTTGGGGTACTCTAAAAATTCGCACAACGGTTCGGTATCTTTGGTCACCGTCATGTTCCCCGATGGGCTCACCGTCTTATGCGGTAAGATACAACCTCCCAACGCGATGAGCGTGGCCGATCGCATGCTCGGCATCACGCTCGGATTCTTCGGACTACTTCCGAAAGCGAAAATCGGTTCCCAGGACTCCGGGTGACAGCGCGACCTACCGCGGCGTCCCATGCACCCCGTGACCGGCGAATCGTTCACTTCAAAAAACACGTGGAACGGTGGAGATCCGGGCGCAATTCGCGAGGGATAATATCGCTCGATCGTGCTCGCGATAAAGTCCTTTCCCGCGTGGGCTCTCGTGTGCAAGCCCGAAGACGCCTTCGGCACGTGCAGGGTGAACCCGAGCTTGGAGTTCCACGCGAGCGTCATCAGCGTCGGTCCGTACTCGCGCGCGGTTATCGGTCCACCCCTTCGTCTCGACAACACCTCGGACGAGCCCATAAACGCTAACATCGCCAAGAGCGTGATCGCGAACGCCGCCTTGAACACGGTGAACACCCATCGCGACCGCGAGGTGAGTAACGGCGTCGAGCCCGCGTCCTCCTCCGTCGCGGCCGTCCTCGCGCTGACGTCACCACCATCGTCTCGACTCGCGCTCGCCCCGATCAAGGGCTCACGCTCCGTCGCCACCATCGCGCGTCGTCGCGCGCGTGTGATGTGGATTGCCGCGACGCGAGGTGGTTCGGTTCGGTTCGGTTCGGTTCGGTTCACCATCCGGTCGGTCGCCGCGTGTGCCCACGGGCGGGACCCCTCGCACTCGTTCGCCGGTCGTGACTCGTCGGGCATCACCACCGCGTGTGAGAGAGGGGTGAGGTGTGTGCTCCAATCTCTTTTAGTCGTACGTACCACCACACTACGAAAGAACGATCGCACTTCCATGAATACACAAACACAACTCGCGGCCCGCGTCCGCCGACGGCGACGGCGACGGCGAATGATGGCGTTTGCGCGGCGCCGCGCCGCCGCGGTCGTCACTCGTCGCCGCCTCGTGCGAAGCGTCGTGCCGAAAAAAAACTCTCGGACGCGGACGTGCACAGCACACGACCGTACACAGGATGATGTCCGCGACGACGTCCTCCATCCGTCTGCCGCGAGGCGCGGCGCCGTTCCTTCGCCGAGGGCAAAAGTCTCGCGCGCAGCAGTCGAGCACGACGCGCCGACACGCCATCGTGAGCGAAGAGGTGAGCGGGGGGTCCAAGACGGGCGCCGCGTACACCGAATTCGCGTCGCTTTTGGACAAATACCAGTACAACTACAAAGTCGGCGACGTCATCACGGGCAAAGTGAAGGCGTGCGATGCGAAAGGGGCGTGGATTGAGATTGGCGCCAAGTCTGAAGCGTTGTGCCCGACGGCCGAGGCGTCTCTCGGTAACATTCGTAACGTACGTTATTCGCTCGATTTTTTTCTAGTCGCGCGCGATCGAGTTCGTCGTCGGCGCCGAGACGCGAGGGCGCGCCATGGGAGGCGCGCGGGATATAACCTAGGGCTTCGAGGGAGTAGTGGCACAAAATATGAGACTGACGTACGAAACTCTGTGTTTTCTGGCTCGACGCAGGCTGCTTCCGTTTTCGACATCGACTGCGACTACGAATTTGAAATCATTCAAGACGACAACGGCGAGGGGTGCTTGACGCTCTCCGTGCGCCGCATGGAGCTCGCCAAGGCGTGGGATCGCTGCCGCGAGGCGCAAGCGGAAGACGTTGCCCTCACGGGCGATGTCTTGAGCGTGAACCGAGGTGGTTTGCTCGTTGAGGTTGAGAAGCTTCGCGGTTTCGTGCCGCAAAGCCACATCGGCGTGCGCACGCTCAACCGCGAGGAGTTGATTGGCCAGCAAATGCCGTTCAAGTTTATCGAGGTTGACGAGGAGAAGAACCGCTTGGTGCTCTCGCACCGTTTGGCGACGGACATGGTGTCCGCGGAAGGCTTAGAAGTTGGAGATGTTGTGGAAGGCATGGTGCAAGCGGTCAAGCCGTATGGCGCTTTCGTGGACGTCGGTGGTCAGAGTGGGTTGTTGCACATTTCCCAAATTTCGCACGAGCGCATCGTCGCCGTCGAAAACGTGCTTTCTCCGGGCGATCGCATCAAGGTTTTGGTCATGTCTAAGGATGCCGAGCGCGGCCGATTGTCGCTCAGCACGAAGAAGCTCGAGCAGAACCACGGCGACGTGCTTCGCAACCCGGCGGCTGTCTTTGAGACTGCGGAGGAGATGGGTCGTCAATTCCGCGAAAAGATGCAAGCTGCCGAGGGCGTCGCCATGAGCGTCGATGAGGGTGAACAATAGACGATTTGTTACCCATCGCTCGCCGCGCTGATGCCGTTAACAATTTAACCCATTTCTTTTGTGATAATCTGAGAGTAGAAATTACCGCTTACCACGTTGACGCGCGCGCCAGTCTCGACTCGAACACGTGCCACGCGCCGCATTCCGCGCCGCGCGCGCGTCGACCTCGAACACCGAACGCGATGCGTGCGATGCGTTCGACCCGCGCGACCGCCCCCGTCGAGAGGACCGCGTCGGCGAGGACCGCGACCACGTCGGGAGGAACGATGAAGATGACGATGATGACGAAGCTTCATCGACCGCGACCGAGAACGGCGGTGACGCGCGCGAGCGCGGAGACTGCGCTCGACGCACGGGAGAGCGCCAAGGCTGCGCTCTTGCGCGCGATCGAGCCCGTCGAACGCGGCGTCACCGCGACCGAGGAGGATAAAGAGGCGATCGACGCGCTCGCCAGCGCATTGGAGGTGTTGAATCCGAATCCGCAGAGTTTGAGCGCGCCGTGCATCAACGGCGAATGGGAACTCGTGTACACGACGTCGGCGAGCATCTTAGGCACGAATAAACCATCCTTCTTGCGGCCGAGTGGGAAAATTTACCAAACCATTGACGCCGAGTCTCTGCGAGCTCGCAACCGAGAAACGTTTCCGTTTTACAACGCCGTCGCGGCGGATTTGACGCCCACGAGCGACTCCACCGTGAAAGTTCAATTCAAGAGGTTTTTCGTTTTGAACGGTTTGATCAAAGTCACGGCTCCCGAACGCGCGAGAGGAGCTTTAGAAATTACGTACGTCGATGACGACGTGCGAGTGTCTCGAGGCGACAAGGGTAATTTGTTCGTGCTCGTCATGCACGACAAGACGAAACGATTGCCGAAAGACGAAGCGAATTAGACTACTACTAGTACACTGTTTCATAATTACATTCGCTCACGTCACTGGCGAACCGTAACAAAGCAACTCACGGGCCGGCCGTCGGGCAGGTGAACCACATCGTCTACGAGCGAACTCCAACCGTCAACTAGAAAAGCATCGCGCAATTCGTGAGCTTTTAAGAGATCTTTCTCTTTTGTGGGACGTCCGACGGCCGTGCGCTCGCATCCTTGCATGAAATGGAACCAAGCCACGGCGCAGCGGCCCGTCAACGCCGTCGCCAAACCTCTCATGAGAGGCTTGTGCAGGTAGCGAACGGCGTACACCACGCGCACGTCCCCCCAGCGCTCGTTCTCGATCAACATCTTAATCGATCGAAACACCTCTGCCGTGGAAAATTTCGTTAGGTTTAAATTCAACGGCCTCACTCGGTCAGTGACGCCGTGCCGCTCCGCGAGCGCGGCGCAGCGCGACAAACCTCGCGCGTCGTTGTCGATCGCCACAACGTTCCATCCTCGACTCGCCGCCCAGACGGCGTCTCGGCCCGCGCCAGAGCCGAGGTCGACGCACGTGGGCCTGAGCGCGCTGTTCTCGAGTGCATCCAGGCGCAGGTGCAACGACTCCTCCACTCTCGGCAACCACCTCGCAAGCTCCGGCGAAGGTTCCCACAACCTCAATCGATCCTTCGCCTCCACCTCGCCGCGCTCGACCTCTAAAATATCACCACCCGGCGACCCCGCACCGTCGCGCTCGACGCTCGCCGACTCGCACGCGTCGAAAAACGCGTCTGTTCCCTCAAAGGCGGCGCGGAGACGCCAACCCACACCCTTAAAGTCGCGCTCGAAGCGCCGCGCTTGAGCGAATAAACCATCCTCGTTCGTCGGATCAGTGATGAGAACGAATGGCATCGTGCGAGGCGGTAGCGCGTGCGCGTTGCCGTCGTCTATCTCGCGCAGAGGGACGTTCGCGCTCCATCGAAGCCGTCTCGAGATGAAAGCGGCGGGCTCTCGCACGTCGAGGAACATCGCGCGCCCGACGCCCGCGTCCGAGACGTCAGCGCGAACGCCCGACTCGCGACGCACGCTGAGCAACCACCGCTCGAGATTCGTCTCGATCGTGAAGACGGCGTCGTCGGCCATCGACGCGCCGCGGTGTGAGAACGGGCTAACTGTATCGACAGGCGTCAGTCCGGTCGTTTCGCCGCGGACCGGAGGACGTGAAGGCGAATGGATTCAAGCGATGGCTACAAATAGTTTGTTACAACAGATGGATGGTGTGATGATGGTAGAACTAATATCATACGTCGTGCGCGCGCGGGCGCTCGGCGTTTAGCGGCGCGAGCCCGCCGTCGCTGGAAACGCTGTCGATGACAATAGCCCCGCCTTCGGCCGATCCACCGCTGACGATCACATCGAATTGATCGTCCGCAAAGTTGTTGGTGTTCGCGCCTCTCGATAAAAGAGTCTCCGCTTCGACGCTTTCCAGGGATTTGTCGTACGCCGCCGCCATGTTTACCAGGGCCGCATCGCCCGTTTGATTGTGCCTAGAGCCGCTCGCCCGATTCGAAGGCACCGGCGACGCGACGCCGGGTTTGTATTTTCCAGTAAACCGATCGCGCTGTTGTTGTGCAAAGTTTTTGATGTCCTGATAGACGTCTCGAACGTCGAACAGTTCGAGGACGTTTTCACTAAATTTGCGTGGCAGCACCTGTTGACCCATGTTGTATTCTTCTGGAGGGAACGCGTAGGAATGAGCTATGGCGGCGAAAAACATTTCTATGCAAATGCAAAACGCCTGAATGGAGTTCGCCAGCGTTGCAGCGTCGTAGTCGGATGCCCACGTTTGATCGTTCACGGAGATCACTCCTGTCTTGACGAGCACCGCGAACGCCATGGACTGCCAAAACGAGAAGAAAACGACAGCCTTGACGCTCACGAATTTCCAAAACGGATTGAGAGGCGCCAACTCTCTGTACATCACCTTGTATAGCAAAATTAAACAATACATGGCCCACGCTTGACTCAAGTTGTTGATGAACATCAAGTACGGGTACGCCACCCACGGGTTCAAAATCTGCCCCTCGCCGTATACCCCGTTCGCCTCTGAGATGAACGCCAGCGCGCTGGTCGCCGGTCGCACGACGACGTAGTTGATCACCCCGTGCCGACACAATCTCAAAAAGTCCTCACCCATTCGAGGAGGTCGCAAGAATATGGAAAGCGGCCAAATGTGCGGTTGAGTCGGCTTCCGCTGCACGATGTACGACAAGCCCGGTGAACAAAACTCCTGCAAATACACGATGCAGTACGTGTAAAAGTTATAAATGACGTACGCTTCGTAAATCTCCCGCACCGTGTCGAAATAAATCGTCTTCGACTTGAATCTAAGCGCGAACCATCCATCCACCGCGTAAATCGGAACCATCCAAAGAATCCGTATCACGTGTCTTTGAAGTCTCGGCGCCCTATAATTCTCCAAGTGCTGCGTCACCTCGTACAGCGTTATCGGCAACGACAACGCGACGAAGACAAACGCTATGAACCACGCGACGGAGACCGTCTTGTACCCAGACTTGATCATATCATACGACACGAAGGGCAACGCGATGACGATCAGTGCGCAGACGAGCACCCACAACGTCTTCAAAACCTTCCGAAACACCGTTCCGAGCGTGCGCTCGGACGTCGTCGCGCCGGACGACGTCCCCATCGCTCCTTGCGCGACGCTCATCTCGCGCGAACGCGCCCACCGGCGAAGGGCGAACTCGAAGACGCGACGCGACGCAGGAACCCTTCACCGCCCGTCGCCGCGACGACGACGTCGACGACCGCCTCGGTCGACGCCTCGCACCGTACCGAACGAGACGGTGCGGCGTTCGCGAGCGTCCGCGCCCGCGACTCCGCGCTCGTGGACGCCGCGCGCGACTCGTCGATCGCGGAACAATGAAGACGCGCAACGGCCGACCGGCGTCGTCCGACGACGTCACCGCGCGACGCACGGCGCGACGAGCGAGGGCGCGAGCGACGACGGCGATGGAAGACGTCGAGTCTCGTCTCGATCGAGGGTTGATGGGGACGTCGAACGAGGACACGAGCGTGGACAGGCTGGCGTTTCGGTACGTGTTCGTGCCTTGGGACGAGACGCGGGCGATGGAGGAGCGCGTCATGGTGATCCCGGTCGGTCAGGAGATGGAGTGCCTGTTGAACGAGCTTCGCGCGCACTTTCGATCGGCGGGGGCGCGAGACGGCGCGCACGCCAAGGACGAGGCCAAGCAAAAGGAAATCTTGCGGGCGCAGCTCGAGGGAAACGCCGGCGGCGACCGGGGTCCGTTGTCGGATGATTTAATGGCGGCGGCGATGTCCATGCAGATGGCGCAACCGGTGCCTCTGCTTCCGGGATCGAAGAAGACTGGACACGTGCACGTGAACATGTACGTGGATGATCGAGGAATCTCGAAGGGATTGCCGACGAATACGCGCGCGAGTATGCTCAGCGCCGAAGCCGGGTCTCCGCAACAAGTGCTCGGCGACGCCTTCATCGCGCGCATATTCGACGACGACGACGGTTTCAAAAGGTTAGATTTCACCCTGGACGAGTGCTCGAGCGACGCCGCGTGGATGAAGAAGGCGAAAGCGCTCGCCACCGATAGACAAGCCAACGTGGGAGACGTGCAACGCACGATGGCAGAGTTGAGCGGGAAGGGTGTGGTAGATTTAGACGCGGAAGCGGCGCCAAAGGCACCGACAGATCCAACACAACTCCCTGGTCCGCACCAGGATTTCGAGTGGAGTCAAGACGACGACGAAGTGACGCTCAAGGTGCGCGTTCCCGCGCACACCGCCAAGACGGATGTCTCGTGCGTCTTCGGACCCGGTTCTCAGAAAATGTCGCTTCAAATCAAGACTCTGAGCGAGATGGAGGGCAAATCCATGCGCGTGGTCGATAACGAGGGCGATGTCGACCTGCTCTTTCAAGAGATCATCCCGGATGAGTGTTCGTGGTCGCTCGTCACGAATAGCGGAGAACGCGCCTTCGAGGCGTCTCTCGCGAAGAGACAACAACTTCGATGGTTATCATTTTTGCGACGAGGCGGTCCGCCAGAGACGACGTATTGACGCGATAGAGTCACGAAGATTCATTTTTTATTTCAAAACACACCTCTTCCTCTCACGTCGCGACGCGTTCGTCTCTCTCCCCCGCCAGTCGACGACGAATGAATGAGACGAGCACCACATGACTTCACGGCGCGCGGCCGCGTCTCGTCCGTCCGCGCGTCGTTCGAACGCGCGCGAACGAACGTCTCGTGCGCCCCACTCGTCTCGTTCGACGGATGACGAACACTGATCGCGGCGCGGCGCCACCGAACCCCGCCGCCGCCGCGTGCAACGCTCCCACTAAAAACGCCGCCCTGCGCGAGCGCATCGCCGAGCTCGTCCTTCTCGGACGCGTGAACGACATCGACGGCTTCGTCGCCAAGTTTGTTCCTCGCGACTGCGACGACGAGGACGTGTCCGAGTTCTCCAAATCGCTCCACGAGGATGCCGAGCGTTGGGCCTTGTTGCGCTCGGAAATCGAGCGCGTCGACGCGGGGGCACCCGGCGCGCGTCTCATCGCCGGCGACGAGGTGAAACGAGCGGAATTTAGATTTGAAATGCCGCGCGCTGAGGGCGGCGAGGACGACTCCGAATTCACCATCGACAGAGAGGTGGCGTTCGTCGATTACGCCGCCGCCGGCGAGCCCGCCGATTGGCGCGCCGAGGGGTGACCGACGCTCGACGCGCGAGAGACGAATGGCGGCTCAGGTCGTACCCTAGTAAACATATTATTAACGCACCTCGCGCGGCTGGCGACTCTTCTCGCTTCGCCACTCCCGTCTCCCGTCTCGTCCCGTCGTCGTCGTCTCAAAGTGGATACACGACGTCGACTCGTCGCCACACGGCGACGCGCTCGCTCGCGCGTCGAGCGTCGAACGCGTCGAACTAGGCGTCGTTCTCGATCGAGTCATCGCGCGCGTGAACCGGCTCGCGCGCGTCTCTCGACGATTCGTATTCAGGCGTCATCGACTGCGCGGTGTCTCGAGGTTTCATGAAATCTTAGACTTAGAGTTTAGATTACCGTTTTTAGTCTATCACCCATCTTAGTACTTCTTGCCCTTCGGCGCGGCGCCCGCTTGGGCTTCCGCAGCCTTGCGAACCGCATCCAAGGTGCCTCGCCTCGACTTCGCCGACATGCCGAGCTTGGACGTACCCGTGAGAGTGTACCCAGAGGAGGTGGCCTCCGTGGAGGAGAACGCGATGCCGGACTCGCGTCCGAGACCACCGCTGCTCGCTTGGGACGGAATCGTGATCGCCAACGCCGACTTCGCCGCCATGGTCGCCGCCGCCGTGAACGCGACGAGCGCCGAGCGGCGGGAAGCGGACTCGTTATCCGCCGCCGCGACGGTCGCGCTTCGTCGCGCGCGTCGCGCGCGCACCGGCGCAGCCTGTTCGACGCACACGCACGACACGGTCAGTATCAATCCATCGCGCGCGCGTCAGTCACCACACACACGCCACCCGTCGTCCCATCCATCCTCATCGACGTTTCACCGCGTCTCGTTCGTTCCGATCCATTCACCGATCCATCCATCCATTCATCATCGATCGTCGCCCTCCATCCGCGCGTGCGTCCCGCGTCCGATCATCTCGCGCGTATTCGCTCACGTACCGCGCGAAGGGCAGTGGTGTGAGAGGTCGTCGCGAACATCGTCGTCGTCGTCGTCGTCGTCGTGTGTCGCGCGCGCGCGAGGACGCGCCCGTCCCCACGCATCCACCGGCGCGCCCCGATCGCGTATCTCCACCCTCGAGGTCTCGATTCACGAATCACGACTCATCGATGTGTCCCCACACACGCGACGCGCGATCATTCGATCGAGATCGCGAGACGCCCCCGGTGAGGGGGCTCGAGAGGGTTTAGGTTTCGTCTGTGTGTCGTACATGGACGATGTGCGTACGAATGTACGGACATGTCATGATGCTTGGACGGACTCTCTCGTACGTAGTCGAGGGTGTGGGAAGACCATCTTTTATCCTTTTGTAGTAGAGGACGACACCTCGAGGGTCGAGAGAGGGTTCGGGCGGGGCGTGAAGTCTCGCGCGGATGGATGGATGGATGGGTGGATGGATGGAATGAATGAATGAATGGATGCGTGACTCGAGAGACGTGGACGCGCGCGAGGGGGCGAAGGAACGAACGAAGGCGCGCGGGATGTCCACGGCGGCGGCGCGCGCGTTGGCGGCGGTGGTGGACGCGGGACGTGCTGGTGCGTATCGAGACCGCGGGTGGGAGCGCGAGCGTCGAGGATTGGATGCATGGATGCCTGCATGCATGCATGAATGGACGCGCGCGGCGGCGATTCGCGCGATGAGACGACGTGGGAAGACTGACGATGAGACGACGCGATGTTTCGAATCGCGACGTAGCGTCCAAGAGCGCGGCCAAGGGACGCGTGTTGTGCCAGTTGGAGGAGGACATCGACGTCGATCGATGCGGGGACGGGGAGGAGTCGAGCGCGTTGGAGGTGTCGCCGATTACGGTGTACGAGACAGCCTACGTCGAGGCGCAGTTGCGAATGATCGCGGTGAACGATAATTTCATCTGTTAAGGCATTCGAAATGGACTCATACGCGTGTTTTCGAGAAAATCTGGTAACGTGCGATCGTTACTTCGCGGTCACTCGGATTCCATCTCTACTTTAAAGTTTCTCTCAAACACGGATGTGTTGCTTTCGGTGGACGTGCAGGGTCGAGTCATCGTGCGAAAATTGACTTTACAGGGGGGCGGTTCCGACGACGAACCCGAGTCTTCCGTCGACGATACCGCTGCATGGACGATCGAATCTCAAAACTTGGTTGATTTCGATTTCCAAGTGAACACGCCGGACGGTCACTTACCGCCCGCCGCGTGCTGGTTGCCGCTCGACTCTCGCAGACCGGGCACGTGCGAGTTCGCGCTCAGCGCGGCGACATGCGTGGTGTGCTATGAATGCTCTTTGATGGCGAAGGGTGATGCGACCGCCATGCAGATCGATCTCGAAGCTCCACCGGCGTTGCGTGGTTTGCAGGTGATCGAGTTTGACGCTCCGGTGTCGTGCGTTGACAGCGCTCCGGTGGGGCGTAAACTCGTCGCCGCGAGTGAGGGTCGAGCGTACGTTCTCGTGAAAGAAGAGGGTGAAATCGAGTTTGAGTGCACGGATACGCTCTCTTGGGGCGCTGAAACCGCCATCTTCGCGTCGGCTGAACGCGTCATTCTTGGAAACGCGAACAACACCGAGCTCATCGTCGTTGACGTGACGCAAGAGCCACCGCACGCGGTGCAAAGAATCGTCTTCAAGTCCGACAGCGACAAGCTCTTCAACGTGTGCTTACAGCACAACCCGGAAACGGAGATTGTTCTCCTGTCCAACACACGCTCGAACTCTGTGTACGCCTTGCACTTTGACCAGACGTTCGACTATTTTGCGCGGTTCGAGACGTCGCATCCCATTTTAAGCTTTGATGCGCACACGGAGCGAGATGCCGATGGTGGGGCGATGATGCAATTGTTCTGCTTACAAACGCAAGCCATTCAAACGCTCACGATGTCGGTCGATGCGTGCGTGCCGCCGGAGGGCGCTGTCGAAGCGGCCGGATTCATGGGTACGCCCGAGCATAAGACCCTCGAGACGTCGTCGTCGGCGACCCTACTCACTCCGGACATGTTTGGTGGCGCTGAACTCGCAGGTGACGACGAAGAAGAGGATGAAATCGTGGCCGTGGCTCCCCCTAAAAAAGAAGCTGTCGCTCCCGCCATGGCAGAAGAAGTTGTCGAGGAATCTGAGGGTGAAAGTGAAGACGATAAGGATGAAGAGTTCGAGTCGGCGAACATGAGCGAGAGCGGTACCGGCGGCGTGGTCGCTCAAAGGGGTGTGGAAATGATGGATATGAAGCAGATCAGAGCCATCGTCCGTGACGAATTACGTGAACTTCTCGACGAAGTGAAGGCTGAGCGTCGTCAAGCGGCGGAAGAGCGCAAGGCGGACATGGAACGCGTGCGCAAGGCGAACGAAACCGCGGCGGCCAACCTAAAGAGAGATGTCACCAACGCCATTGCAACCCTCTTGCAGCAGCATTCCAAGGAAAATGCGAAGACATTAGAAAACGGTATTGGACGTGCTCAGTCTTCGGCCGCTACGAGCGCGCAAACTGCTATGAAATCAATCGTTGGACCGGCCGCCGACGCCGCTGTTCGCGCGCAAATGGAAACATCCGTGGTGCCAAAGATGGAACAGGCGTGTAAGACCATGTTTGTCCAGATCAAGCAGACTTTCGAGCAAGGCATGAGGGATTTGAACACGGAACTTCTCGCCGCGAGAGAATCCGCAGCCATTTCTCAAGCCACGCCCTTCGTCTCTGGTTTGAAGCAAGCCACGAGTGAGGTCCGACAAGCGGCAACGGCGCTCATGACGGACATCCCCAACCAAGTTTCCCAGGCGTTGGCCAAAACTTCAGCTCCAGCGCACGCGCCTGCGGCTATGGCTCCACCGTCCGGGATGTCAAAGAGTGCCCCGCAAGGGAAAACGCTCGCGCAGATCGAGCAAAGGCTTGATCCGACGGTGGAGATTGGCCAGCTGTTGCAGGCGAACCAAATCGATCGCGCTTTCAACGTGGCTCTCAGTTCGAGCAAAGTAGAGGTCGTCATGTGGTTGGTGAGCCAAGTCGCGAGCGATAGAATTTTCGGTCAAACGCCTTGTCCGCTATCCCAAGGCGTGCTGCTGTCGTTGGTGCAACAGATGTCGACTGATTTATCGACGCCAGACGCTCCAAAGAAGCTCGATTGGATTCGAGACTCTTGTCTCGCCATCGATCCCGCCGATCCCGTGTTGCGTCAGCACATGCGTCCGGTGCTCAGCACGGTGCACCAGGCGCTGATGGCCGCCGCCAACTCACCCAGAAGCGCGCCCGAGGTTCGCGCCGGAACGCGG
>MDTE01058983.1_pt1 | contig 19664 bp, 14 predicted proteins | sample 811231 | NCBI WGS metagenome assembly MDTE01 (sample SAMN05326651, study PRJNA326480) | marine metagenome | isolation source: seawater | place: Indian Ocean: Red Sea | collected 2010 | reverse complement strand
GCAGTAGGAGTAGGTGGAATAGCAGTAGGAGTAGGTGGAATAGCAGTAGGAGTAGGTGGAATAGCAGTAGGAGTAGGTGGAATAGCAGAAGTTTTTAGAGATTTTGCTTCAAGATCTACAGTTGTATTAGCAACCATTTCCGCTTCAGGTTCACTTGAACATCCAAATATTAGGCCGATTAACATTATGAATAAAATCTTCTTCATAAGCTTATCTTATATTTTTTTATCCTTTATTAATCTAAATTTCTTATCAAATTGCTACAAGTTTGAAGCGATTGGTCTAGACTAATTCCTTCACATAAGAGAATAAAATTGCCATATATTGCATATCCTCCATATTTAGGAAGAGGTGAGCCGTCAGGACCTCCTGAAGTCCTTCTGTTTTTTATACCTTCTGCCCATAATGATTCTTTTTTAGTTAGTACAGCATCCTGCCCGGTGGCATTTTCTGCGAATTTAGTGCCGTAATTAACCGCATCATTATGTGAAGGGTAGAAGCGAATCTCAAAATCTCTCATCCCTCCTACAGAGCCACCCAATGATTGAAATCTTGCACTTCCTTCATCAGCATCAACATCTTTCCAAAATCCCCAATAAACTGAAAGAGAGTTAGGTAAATCTTCGTTGTTATATTTTTCACCTATTTTTAATCCCATTTCCTTAAAATCTTCTATTGAATATATATTAGAGATTTTAGTAACTTGATCTATTCTTTCATTAGAAAGTTCCGTTGCGCACCCATATACAATTAACAATATAACAATTGGTAGCAAAACCTTCTTCATAAACTTATTTTATATTTATTTGAGATGGAATCAATTTGCCAATTAAATGATAATTAGCATCTTTGTAGTTATTTTGAGCAAATCTTATTGAATAAGAACCGGAATCTAAAGTGACTTTCACTTTGTTCTTAAATTCTAAATTGTCTGAATAATACAGAATGTCATTAGAGTTAGGACCAAAATGCCCCCATGAGATCATTTTTGTAATATCATCTTCGGCAGTATATTTTTTGCCTTTTTGAATTCCAAAAAAAGCTATTTCATCTTCTCCTTCATATTTTTCAACTATTAATTTTTCTAAAATAAAACCTTCTGGAACATCTAAGTTTAAAAATAAGTTAATTTCTTCTTTAAACTCTACTTTTATACTTATTTCTGGAATAGCAGTAGGAGTAGGTGGAATAGCAGTAGGAGTAGGTGGAATAGCAGTAGCGGATTCGCAGCCTGCCAATAAAATTGCTATTAAGAAACAAGCGACTTGAATTGAGAATTTCATTTGTTAGTTAAATTCGACTACTAAGCAGCCGAATCTCCTCCATCTACGATTAAAGATGCTCCTGTTATCCAGTCGGATTTATTAGAAGCAAAAAATAATGCTGCATTTGCTATATCAGATGGTTTACCAAATCTATTTAATGGTAAGGTCTTTTTGTAATCTGAAATTTCTTTTTCAGTATTGTAATCCTGTATAGGAGTTTCTATATATCCAGGGCATATGCAATTAGCAGTGATATTATATTTTCCGAGTGCAATTGCTATGTTTTTAGTAAGATTTACCACAGCTGATTTTGAAGGCGCATATGCTGGTCCCATTACTCCATGAAAAGCATGAATTGAAGCGATATTTATTATTCTTCCAGATTTAGAATTCTTTAACATATTTAGGGATCTTTTTGACAGTACGAATATACCTCTAAAATTTAGATTAACTACTTTATCCCATTCTTCAATCCCTATTTCTTCTATAGATCCTGGAATATGCACACCGGCGTTATTGACTAAAATATCCAATTTTCCATATCTATTTTCAATGTGACTTACTAATTCATTTATACTTTTTTCATCAGAACAGTCGCACTCAAAAAATTCAGATATTCCTCCATTTTTTTCAATTTCTTCTGAAGTGGTAGTTTTAATATCTGTATCGTGATATTTTCCAATTTTAGATTTCTCCTGCGTATCAGCAACTATTACCTTTGCCCCAGCTTTTCCAAACTCTATAGCAATACCTCTTCCAATTCCTGAACTTCCTCCCGTCACAAGGCAGACTTTATCTTTGAATTCTGAATTTAAATCATACATATTGTGATGTTACCTATTTAGATAAAAAAAGAAAAATTTGTATTGACTTTTGAATATTGTACGATATTCTAATTATTATTTAGTTATGAAAGGTCAATTTATGCCAAGAGGAGGAGCTAGGTTAGGAGCCGGAAGACCCAAGGGTCAAGGGAAATATAGAGAGCCCACTAAACCTATTAGGATCCCTGAAAGTCTTTTAGGGGGAGTTATGGAGTTCATATCAACCGAAGGTTATAATTTACCTTTATATTCTTGTGCTGTTCAAGCCGGGTTTCCTTCACCTGCAGATGACCATATAGAGGGAAAACTAGATTTAAATAAATATTTAATAAAACACCCAACAGCAACATTCTTTGTACGTGCGGCTGGAGACTCAATGGTTAATGCTGGGATACATTCTGGAGATATTTTAGTAGTTGATAGAAGCCTCGAGGCAAAGCATGGGAAAATTGTCATAGCAGCAGTAGATGGTCAATTAACCGTCAAGAGACTACATAAATCTAAAAAAGATACCTACTTGATGCCAGAAAATGATAATTTTGAGCCAATAAAATTTGAAGAAAATAGTGAAGTTGTTATATGGGGAGTTGTAACAAATGTCCTTCACCAAGTTTAGGTAAATGAAAAAATTTATTCTTGCTGACTGTAATAATTTTTATGTATCTTGCGAGAGGGTTTTTAATCCTTTGCTAGATAAAAAACCAGTAGTGGTTTTATCTAACAATGATGGATGTATTGTTTCAAGGTCAGATGAGGCAAAAAAATTAGGAATACCTATGGGGGCACCTTTATATCAACAGAAAGATGTGATTGAGAAAAATAAAGTTTCTGTTTTTTCTTCAAACTATCAATTCTATGGAGATATGTCCGATAGGGTAATGGAGTCTTTAGAAATGCTTACACCTAAATTGGAAATTTACTCTATTGATGAAGCTTTTATAAAGACCGATTCTGTTTCTTTTGGTGATGTTTTTAAAGATGTGATTAATATAAGAAAAAAAATAATTAAATGGACAGGAATACCCATGTCTTTTGGCATTGCTCCTACAAAGACTCTATCAAAAATTGCTAATCACATTGCAAAAAAGAGAACCTCTGAAGGAGTTTTTGATATTAGTGAAAATAGTGTAGCCGACGACATAATGAAAAAACTTCCAGTTGAAGAGTTGTGGGGTATATCTAATAAGTGGGGGGAAAGATTAAGACATATGGGCATATCAACTGCTCTGCAACTTAAAAATTCAGATGCTAAATTTATAAGAAGGCATACGAGCGTAGTGCTGGAAAGAATGATTTATGAACTTAGAGGGATTTCTTGTTTGAATATTGAATCAATAAAACCCAAGAAAAATATAATGTCATCTAAGTCTTTTGGTGCACCTATTGGCGATATAGAGCCAATTTTAGAAGCTCTCTCTTCTTATACAGCAAGAGCTTGTGAAAAACTTAGAAAACAAAATAGTAAGGCTGGAGGAATTTATGTTTTTATTAGAACTAACCCTTTTCAGCAAAAAAAACCTCAGCATAAAAATGGGTATGCTTTAAATTTTGATCTTCCTACTTCTGACACAAGGTCTATATTGCATGAAGCAAGGAAGTTGATGAGAGGGTTGTACAAAAAAGGGTACAAGTATCATAAATGCGGAATAATTCTACTTGATTTAGTACCTGATAGTTATAAACAGACTCACTTTTTTTCAACTAATGATAGTGATGAGCAAAATAATTTTATGAAAATTGTAGATAGAATAAATAATTCTATGGGCCCTCAAACCCTTTTTTATTTATCTCAGGGTATAGAAAAAGAATGGAAAATGAGATCTAAAAATAGATCTAATCGTTATACCACTAAATGGTCTGAGCTTTTAGAAGTTAACTAGAAATGAATTGTTTTTTAATTAATGTTTTATAATTTATGACAATATGTGTGGAATTGCAGGAATATCAGAAGAAAACGTAGACCTTATAGAAGGAATGATTTCTAAAATAGATCATAGGGGACCTGATGATAGAGGTGTTTTTTCAGAATATGGAATTACTCTTGGCCACTGCAGGTTATCAATTCAGGACCTATCATATGCAGGTCACCAACCTATGAAAAGTTCTACTGGCAGATACACAATTGTATTCAATGGTGAAATTTATAATTTTAAAAAATTAAAAACTAATCTTAAACCACAGCATAAATTTATATCAGGAACAGATACTGAAGTAATATTAGAACTTTTTGAAAGATATGGTTTAGATTGTTTAAATAAAATTTCAGGAATTTATGCGTTTGGCATATGGGATTCAAAAAAAAATGAATTAATTTTATCTAGAGATAATGTTGGCGTAAAACCCCTTTATTATGCTTATTTAGATGGGAATATAGTTTTTTCTTCTGAGATGAAATCTTTATATTCTTTGATGCCAAAAAAAGAGATTAATATCAATGCTTTAAATTGTTATTTTAGACTGGGCTATGTAACTGGAGAAGAAACAATTTGGAAAGGAATAAAAAGACTTCTTCCGGGAAATACATTAGTTTTTTCTAAAGGAAAAGAAAAGAGAATAATCTCAAATAAGCAAATTTCTATACCAACTTTAAAAAATGTTGAAGATGCTAAATCTTATATACCAAATTTATTAAAAGAAGTATTAGAAGAACAGATGATTTCTGATGTTCCTGTGGGCCTTTTTCTTTCAGGAGGTATTGATTCAAACTTACTTTTAAGTTTAATGAGTGATATTTCAGACAAAAAAGTCAATACTTATTCATCTTTATTTAAGGTTTCTGCAGAAGATAATGAGAAATTTAATTCTGATGCTATTTATGCAAAAAAATCGGCTGAGTTTTTTAACTCAAATCATACTGAAATTCATATTTCAGAACAATCAATTATTGATTCTATAGAGGATGTAGTTTGGCATATGGATGAACCAAACTCTAATTCAAGCCTTTTGCCAAATTATTTGTTGGCAAAAAAAGCCTCAATAAACAATAAAGTAATACTTTCTGGAGAGGGAGGAGATGAAATATTTGGTGGTTATGATAGATATAGATCTTATAGGTTAATTGAAAACTGGAGAAAAACTCCTTCTATATTAAGAAAATTTACGACCTCTTTAGTCCCAGAAAAATTATTAAATTCAAAGAATAAAAATAGATTAAACTATCAAAACCTCTCAGACCTTTATTTGTCTTTCGCAGAAAATAATGAGACTAATTCAGATAAAATTGTTTCACCTGATATAAAGGATGATATTAAGCTTTATGGGTATTTGGATAATCACTTAAAAAAGTTTTATTATTCCGGTAGCATTTTCGATTCCCTTGTCAATGCTGAAATTAACTCTTGGCTGGTAGATGATTATCTTATGAGAGCAGATAAAATGAGTATGGCTCACGGAATAGAAAACAGAGTTCCTTTTCTTGACGAAAGATTAATTGAGCTTTCCAAAAATCTAAAAAGTTCATGGAAATATCCTTTTAGAAATACACATAGAGGAAAGCAAATATTAATTGATGCTATGGGATCAAGTATCCCTGATTTTTTGTTGGATAAGTCTAAAAAAGGTTGGGTTAGCCCTATTTCAAAATGGCTTAGAGAAGGCTTAAAAGATATGGCTTATGAAACTATAAGTGAAAATTATGTAAGCGGAACCGATAAATTTATAAATTTTGAGGAAGTTAAAAAGATTCTTAGTCAGCATATGAGCCAAGAAACTTATGGAGTGCAAAGCATATGGAGCGTAATAACATTCCAAATTTGGTACAAAAAATTTATTTCAGATTAAACAAGCAACTCTCTTAGATGCCCAATATCTTCTAATCCTCTTAATTTATTAATTGCCTTTTTTTCAATTTGCCTAATTCTTTCCCTAGTTAGGCCAAGCATTTTTCCTATATCTTCAAGAGTTCTATGCTTCCCATCTGATAAACCAAATCTTAGTTGTAGAACTAATCTTTCTCTGGAGGTTAAATTTTGAAGGAGTTTTGCTATTTCCTCTTTCGTCATATCTTTTACAACCACATCAGGAGGTGCAATTCCAGATTTATCTTCAACTAAATGACCTATTTCAGTACCTGAATCGTCTCCTATAGTTGTAGCCAATGAAATTGGTTGTGTTGAAGAAGACAATACAGTGGCAATCTTTGTTTTAGTTAAACCCGATTCCTTTGCTATCTCTTCTATTGTGGGTTCTCTATTATATTCCTGCGCTAACTGTCTTTGAACTCTAGTCACTTTATTTAAGGCTTCAACTAGATGCACAGGTATTCTTATTGTCCTAGATTGATCAGCTAAGGCTCTTGTTATGCCTTGCCTTATCCACCAGGTCGCATAAGTACTAAACTTGAAACCTCTCCGATAGTCAAATTTTTTGATAGCTTTAAGTAATCCAATATTTCCTTCTTGAACAAGATCTAGTATCCCCATACCTCTATTAAGATGCTTTTTAGCTACACTGACAACTAATCTAAGGTTAGATTCGGTTAAATCTCTGATTGCACGCTGACCTTTATTTTTTAAATTTACAAATCTTTTCTTTATGTCTAAAACGTCATCTTCTGAAATATTTGAAGCTTTTTTTTCGTCAATTTTATCAATTAGGAATGGAGGTAAAGATCTAAGAATTATTGAAACCTTTTTTATATCTTTTGTGATATTTTCTAAACTCAAATTCTCATTTTTTTCTATATGATTAGAAAAATCTTCAGAGAATGGAGAATTGATTATCTCCACAAGGCTAGGACTATCAAGTATTTCTCTAAAAGTTAGTTTATATGCATCAATATCCTGTGAATTAAAATCAAAGAGCATCTGAAGAGAGTTTTTACTCTCAATAAAGTTTTTTTTGCATTCATTAAGCCACAGGTTTATCTTCTCTGTGGTTAATTCTTCTAGATCTCCTAGAGAAGACAATTCTTCTGCTGCTTCCAAATCCATTGCAAGGATTTTTTCGTCACTAGATTTTAGTAGTGGGTTTTTTCCAATTTCCAATAAATAAGTTTTGACAGAATCTTGAGTTAAATCAGTGTCATTGATTTGAGTGTTTTTATCCTGATTTTTATCGTCATTATTTCTTGACAAATCTAAAGGGTTTGAGTTGTTAATCCCTTCAATTAAATTGTCCAATTCCAAATTCTCCATTAATAACATTATAGGATAATTTTTTGAGGAAATTTTCAAATTACTTGACTAAATAATCAATATATTTTTAATAATTGAATTTTATTTTAATAATTAATACTTTTTTTTACGATTTTAGTAATAAGATAAAAAAAAATATCCAATATAGTAAATTGATAACAAAGTGTTAAATCTTGAAAACTTTGTAGTTTCCCCTCATAATTTCATTTAATCCTAATTGTTAATTTAGCCAAGGAAAATCAAATGACAACTAAGTTTAGTTTCGAAGAATTTTACTCAGAAAGATCTGAAGAGCAAGAAATTTCTAGCCCAGTTCATGCAAAATATGACTTTGCAGTAGCATATCCTGCTCCAGAAACAATCCCTTCAAAAGGACTTTTAGAAGGACTTGAAAAAGGACTTGAAAGAGAGGGGAGGGACCTTGCATACTATCCTGATTCTTTTGGTTCAAGAGAGTTAAGAGAATTTATCAGAGAAAAACTAAAAAATGACAGAGGGATTGATACAACTGTTGAAGAAATTCTTGTGACCCATGGTTCAGGGGAAGCAAATAATCTTGTGATACAAAATTTAACTGATCCAGGGGATACCGTAATTACAGAGGAATTCGTTTATTTGGGCACATTAAACCAACTTCAGAAAGCAAAAGCGAATATTGTAGGCACCAAACTAGATGATAAAGGCATAATACCTGAAGAACTAGATAAACTGATAGGTAACCTTAAATCTGAAGGAAAAAAAATAAAATATTTGTATTCTATACCTGAATTTCAAAATCCAACGGGCTCCACAATGCCGACTCAGAGAAGAAAAGAAGTTCTTGGGATACTGAGTAAGCATGGACTACCTCTTCTCGAAGATGACTGCTATGTAGACTTAAGATTTGAAGGGGAGAGCCAGGATTCATATAAGTCTCTTGATAAGACAGGCTCAGTTATTCATGTGGCTTCTTTTTCTAAACTTATAGCTCCAGGATTAAGAATGGGGTACGTTAATGCTCCAATAGATATAATGAAAAGATTGAATTATTTAAAAACTTCTGGTCCCAGCCAATTTGTTTCTTTAGCAATTGAAAACTTTCTAAAGAATGAGATGGATTCTCATAAAGAGAAAATCACATCATTGCTTAGAGAGAAAAGGGATGCAATGGTATCTTCTTTAGGTGAAAATTTTGGAGGAACAGGAGTTACTTGGACTATCCCAGAAGGAGGTTGCTATCTTTGGATAACTTTTCCTGAAGATGTTGATTTAGTAGCGTTACAACAAGAATGCTTTGATGAAGGGGTAGGCTACTTATCTGGAGATAGATTTTCACCTTCTGGTAAATCGGGAATAAATTCAGCCAGATTGTGTTTCGCTTACGAAACTCCAGAAATGAATAGAGAAGGTATAGAAAAATTTGCTGAATTTATGCGACAGAAAAAAGTAATTTGATTAACCCTAATACAATTATCCAAGATTCTTATTTCTCGGAAGTTAAAGAATTGAGAAAAGAACTGCACAAGATCCCTGAAGTTGCGTTTAATGAAGTCAGAACTTCAGAATTAATTAAAAGTTACCTGACTGATATAGGAGTAAAATTTCACTCAAATGTTGCTAAGACAGGCATAATAGCAGATATTCATGGAACATTAAATGAGTCAAAAGAAGTTATTATTCTTAGGGCAGATATGGACGGCCTGCCTATAAAAGAAGAGACGAACCTTGAATTCAAATCACAAACTGAAAACATGCACGCATGTGGGCATGATGGCCATATGGCAATTTTACTTGTAACTGCTAAATTTTTATCTCTAAATACTAATTTATTTTCTGGGATTGTTAGATTAGTTTTTCAACCAGCAGAAGAGGAAATTGGCGGGGCAAAAATAATGATAGATGAAAAACCTGATTTATTTAAAAATATTTCATTTGTTTTTGGATTTCATATATGGAATCAGTTTGAAACAGGAAAATTAGCAGTAAATCCTTCTGGTGTTTTTGTAAGTGCAGATACCTTTCAGATTGAGGTTATTGGAAAAGGTGGACATGGAGCTATGCCACATAAAAATGTTGATCCGATATATATTGCATCTAATTTAATTAATTCTGCTCAATCAATTGTAAGTAGAAAGGCAGATCCCTCTGATCTATCTGTAATATCATTTGGGATAATAAATGCTGGAACAGCAGCAAATATAACCCCGGAAAAGGTCACACTTAAAGGTACTATTAGAGCAGATAGTTTAGAGAGTAGAGAAATTTTGATATCTGAGTTGGAAGGCTTAGCAATAAATTTACCTAAAACTTTTGGTGCAAAAGGAAATTTTTCTTTGATTAGCGGAACAGGTCCTGTAGTAAATAATCTTTCTTTTTCGCAATATGTTTCTAAGTTAACTTCGAATTTATTTGGCGAAGAGTCAGCAATTACGGTTAGGCCGGTTAGTGTTGCAGATGATATGTCTGAATTTATGGGACTGGCACCCTCAGTTTATGCTTTGCTAGGGGGTTACAAGGAAGGAACAGAAATGCACCATAATTCTAAATTTGATTTTGACGAAAAATGTTTAGATTATGGAATTGAACTTATGATTAACTTGGTTTTACAAAAATTAAGTTAGACTACAGGAGAAGCCCCTCCATCAATATTAATAGCTGTGCCAGTAATATAATTTGCCTGTCCTGAACTTAAATAAGTGATAAGAGATGCGGCTTCTTCAGCTTCTCCAACTCTCTGACCTAAAGGCACATCCTTACCTAACTCTTGATAGAAATCATCTAATGTGAGATTAGGTTCATTATTCAATCTTTTCTCATATCTTTTCCTATGCTGACCTGATTTGAACAAACCTACACAAACTGTATTAACCCTTATATTGAAAGCGCTCAGTTCTTTAGAAGTGGCCTTTGTCATAGAAATACCTGCAGCTCTTGATACAGATGTTGGAATTGTGTTTGCTCCTGAAGCTTTTCCTCCAGGTGTAGTTATGTTAATTATTGAGCCTCCTCCTTTCTTTTTCATAGAGGGCACTACGCTTTGAATCATATAAATCGCACCATATAGCTTGGTTCCTATGTCATCTGACATAATTTCATCTGTAATATCCATAATAGGATGAGCTGAAGATGTGCCTGCATTATTAACCAAAATATCAATATCTCCATGTTTTTTGATCACTTTTTCAACGGATAACTTTATACTTTGTTGATCTCGGACATCTACAGAATATATATCAACTTCATTTGATGTTATTTTTTCTATTTCTGACTTGGATTTCATCAAATTCTCCATATTTCTAGCAAATATGGAAACTTTTGCGCCTTCTTCACTCATAATTCTTGCCGTTTCTTTCCCTATTCCATCACTACCTCCAGTAATTATTGCAATCTTGTCTCTTAAATCTAAATTCAATTTATCACTCCCTTTTGTTAATATAAGTCTTTTAATTATAAGCACCAAAAATGAATTTCATAAAATTTAAATTTAAAAGTAGCAATGCCTTGGACAATTGTCACAATTATTATGATTTCAGGAAATTAGCGAAAAAAAGAATTCCGTCTCCAATTTTTCATTATATTGATGGGGCAGCAGAAGATGAGATAACTTACAATAGGAATTCGAGCGCATATAATGATGTGGATCTTGTTCCAAACGTTTTAAGGGGCGTTGAAAATATAGATTTATCAACAACAATTTTTGATAAAAAACTAGATTTGCCGTTTTTTTGTTCTCCAACCGCACTTCAAAGATTATTTCATTATGATGGCGAAAAGGCAGTAGCAAAAGCTGCAAAGAAGCTAAATACTATGTTTGGTGTATCAACTTTATCCACAATACCTGTAGAAGAGTTATCCGAGATTGATACTCCAAAATTATTTCAATTTTATTATCACAAGGACAGTGGCTTAAATGATGTTGTTTTAGAAAAAGCCAAAGCAGCAAAATTTGATGTTCTTGCTTTAACTGTAGATACCATTGTTGCAGGGAACAGAGAAAGGGACTTAAGGACAGGATTTAAATCTCCTCCAGAAATAACTCTAGGAAGTTTATTTGAATATGCAACAAAACCAAAGTGGGGGCTAAACTATACGTTTAGGAAAAAATTTGAATTGCCCCTTATAAAAGATCATGTTGAAGGGCTGTCTGATGTTTCAATGTCTATAAGTTCCTATTTTTCAAACTTTTTAGACCAATCTATGAATTGGAATGATGCTGAGCGACTTCGATCAAAATGGGGCGGACATTTTGCTTTAAAGGGAGTTATGAGTGCTGAAGATGCAAAAAAGGCTATTGATATTGGATGCACAGGGATAATTATTTCCAATCATGGTGGCAGGCAACTTGATGGATCAAGATCATCATTTGATCAGTTGAAAGAGATTGTGGATGCTGTCGAGGGTAAGATTGATATTATTGTTGATGGAGGCATCCATCGAGGCACCCACATGTTAAAGGCTTTGTCTATGGGTGCAAAAGCTGTTTCAGGTGGAAGATTATATTTATACGCACTTGCTGCAGCAGGTGAAAAAGGAGTTGAAAAAGCACTGAATATCTACAAAACTGAATTAGAAAGAGATATGAAATTAATGGGCGTGACTAAAATAAGTGATCTAAGCAGAGATAATTTAAGGTTTAGGCACCAATCAAGGTAAAATCACAGCCCTAGTTATAGATTTGTCAGCATGCTCTCCTAGCCAGTCAGACTTTTGAAAAGCCTCATTTATATCTTCTAACTTAAACTTGTGAGACACCAGTGAAGTTAAAGGATATTCTGACTTAGTCCTTTCTAAGAAATCTGCACATTTAGGTAAAATCCAAGGGTCGTAATGTTGGAAGTTCATCATTCTAATTTGATTAGAAACTAGAAAATTTGTATCTACATTAATAAAAGAATTTGGTGCAATACTTCCAATCTCCAAGTATTTACCCCTCATTCTTACCATTTTGAGCCCTTCTTCAACAACAGCGGGAAAACCTACCAACTCAATTACTATGTCTGCGCCTATTCCATTGGTATAATCATAAATATATTCTATTCTTTCGTCGCTGGATTGAATTTCAGAAATATTTATTGTTTTACTTGCACCACATTTTTCTGCCAATTTAAGCCTTGAATCATGACCATCTATCACAATTACTTCATTTGCACCCATACTCCTAGCAACAGCAGTTGCATAGATACCCAAAGCCCCTGCGCCTTGTATTACTACATTGTCACCAAAATTTACTTTTCCGAAGTTAAATGCCTCTACCACTTGGGCCAAAGCGCAATTTAGTGAAACCAAAGATTCATCGTTTAATGATTTAGGCGAATGAAAAATAAAGTGAGGGGACCTTAGAACATAATATTGAGAGAATCCAGAATTGCAATACTTGAAATCTTGGTAAGGTATTCGAGATCTATACTTGCATGCCCCAAATTCACCTTTTATACAGTTATAGCAACTCATACAAGGAAAGAAAAAAGGAAAAATAACCCTATCTCCCTCTTTTAAAGGTTTTTTCAGTGAATCAGTTTTCACTTTTTTACCCATGCTATGAACAATTCCAGTCATCTCATGGCCCATGGCTAGAGGTCCTCTTTCAGGGGAGTTTTTATCTCTTCCATCTCCTCTAGTCACATGTAGGTCAGATCCGCAAATTCCAGTTGCTGTTACACGAATTACTATTTCATCATCATCAGGTTTATAAACTGGAAGTTCTACAAGTTCCCATTTTTTTGGTTTATCATACCAAAGACCTGTTAGTCCTGATTCTGTCATAATAATCTCCTAATTTGCTATCTAAAATGAGATTATTATTACATAATTAAAATATCAAATTAATATTGTAATGAACCATAAATACGTATGTATAGAATGTAATAAAGAATTTGAAGCAGATTTTTTTAAGTTAAAATGCGAAGAATCTGATTATTCTTGCTTTGATATTAAGTATTACAAGAGTAATGCAAATTTTCCTGTTTTGCCGTCGCCCCTTGATATAAAAAGCTTAGGGGAGGGGAGCACTCCTGTAGTTAGTTTTAAAGATAAATTCTCTGATTTAGGTGACTTTATATTTAAGTTAGAGTATTTTTCACCAACTGGTTCTTTTAAAGATAGGGGGACATCTTTGCTTTTATCCAAAGCAAAAGAGGTAGGAATAAAAGAATTTGTTGAAGATTCTTCTGGCAATGCAGGGGCCTCTATGTCGGCATATGCAAAAAATTTAGGTATGAAGTGCCATATATTTGTCCCTGATCAAACTCCGTTAAACAAAAAAAGTCAGATAAAGATTTTTGGGGCAGAATTACATAATGTCCCAGGTCCTAGACAGAACTCTACTATTGCTGCAAAAGAATTTTGTGACAAGACCAGCATTCCCTATGTCTCCCATAATTATAATCCTTATTTTATTGAAGGAATGAAGTCTTTTGCTTATGAGATCTTTGAAGAATTTAATGACAGAATAACTGATATTGTTATTCCAGTCGGAAACGGATCTCTTCTTATAGGCGCCTACAAAGGATTTAAAGAGTTAAAAAATCAAGGCTTGATAAATAAAATTCCTAAATTACACTGCATCCAAGTTGAAGGTTTCTCTCCTATATCTAACAAATTTATGAACTTGGATTGGGAATTTGATGTAAACTCCAAAACTTTAGCAGGGGGAATAGCTGTTTCTGACCCTCCAAGAATTAATCAGGTTATTGATGCTATAAAAGAGTCTGAGTCTGAATGTGAAATTGTTTCAGAAGAGAAAACATTAAGTTGGCATAAAGAGATTGCCAGTTGGGGCATTCTGTCAGAAATAACATGTGCAGCTGCACTAGCGGGAACTGAAAAATTATTAAATAGAGGTGTGATTGGAAAAGATTCTAATGTGATTGTGCCTATTACTGGATCGGGCTTAAAAGATTTATCGAACGTTAAAATCTAAATTTTTTTTATAGCCTTTTTAAACCCTTCAAGAGAATTTTTTATTACAGAATCATCTACACTGTACGAAATTCTAAAATACCCTGGAGCTCCAAACCCTGTTCCAGGAACTACTAATATCCTTTCCTTCTTTAATAGTTCAGTAAATTCGATATCATTTATTGGTGATTTGGGGAACAAATAAAATCCTCCTGATGGCTTAATAATCTTATATCCATAGTTAGTCAATTCAGTATAAAAATAGTCCCTTTTTGCCTTATATTTACTTATATTTACTATAGAGTTAATCGAATTTTCTACAAGCCTTTGACCAATCGCAGGTGCACTTACGAATCCTAGGGTCCTATTTGAAAAATTAAGTGCTTCTATAACAGTTTCTTTTTCATTTAATTTTTCACCTAGGGCGATAAAACCAACTCTTTCTCCGGCTATACTTAAATCTTTTGAAAAAGAAGAGGCTATAATGCCGTTTTTATGTAGATCAAAGATAAATGGTTGTTTTTGATTTTCATATTCTAAATATCTATAAGGTTCATCACTTATTATAAAAATGTTCGAATTAAATTTAGACTCCGACTCTGAAGCAAGTTCACATATTTCTTTTATAATTTTTTCTGAATAAGTTATTCCAGTTGGATTATTGGGTGAATTCAAGATAATAGCCTTAGTTTTAGGGCTCAATAATGATTTTAAGCCATCCATTGAGGGAGTAAAATCTTCCTCAAAATCACAAAATAAAGACTTCCCCCCATGATTATCAACATAAAATTTATATTCAGGAAAAAAAGGTTTGAAAATTATAACCTCTTCGCCTTGATTAAGTATAGAATGCAATATGACATTTATTGCACCTGCAGCCCCTGATGTCATCAAAATATCATCTGAGTTTAGGTTAGATTTGCTTTGCTCAGAAATTTTTTGAGATATTTTAGACCTTGTACTTTTAAAGCCAGAATTTGGCATGTATCCGTGTATTCCTTTAATTCTTGACTCTGATATTTCTTTTAAAGATTCAAAGAACTCTTCTGGTGGATCTAAAATAGGATTTCCGAGAGAAAAATCGTAAACATTTTCATGTCCATATTTCTCCTTGAGGTTTAGCCCTTCCTCGAACATTTTTCTTATCCATGAACTGTCACTCATGAATTGTTTTATTTTATTTGAAATTGTCATTTTAATAATATGGCGCCCCTGGAGGGATTCGAACCCCCGACCCACTGCTTAGAAGGCAGTTGCTCTATCCCCTGAGCTACAGGGGCGCTTAAGCGTAAGTCATTCTAAATTATTTGAGGTATTTTTGATAGTTAAATAAGCCCTTTGATTTTTAGCTATTCGTGCAGGATTGTGTTAAACTTGGAGCCATCAAAATTTAAAACAAAAAAGAGATAGAGTAAAAATGAAAAAAATATTTATATTCAAATATCTTAAAATAGTCTTAATTTTATCAGCTTTATTTACTGTAATTGCTTGTGGTGGCACAGACGAGATTGCTGAGAAAATGGATGATATAAAAGGTAATGTCGAAGAAAAAGTTCAAGAAAAAACTGGGAAATCAGATGATTCTGACTCAACTACAGAAAAGAAAGAAGTTCCTAATCTAACCGGAGAGTTAAGTGTTGAGGTTTCTGTAGAGTTAGCACCACTAACACTTTCTATTCTTGAAGGTAAAGCACAGTTTAATATGAAAGATGGACAAGGTTGGATTGATGCGGTTGATGCACAACCGATAGAACAAGGCTGGGGTGTTAAAACATTAACTGTTTCTACCGCTGTTTTAAATTTTGAAGATGGAAGTATGGTTCTTTTGGAGCCAAATACAGAACTTGATATATCTCTTTATCAGTTAATAAATGGCGGAGTTTCCCAAGGAGGGGAAAGGCACGTTAATTTGAAAATAGTTAATGGTGGAGTAGCTTTTGATGTTGTTCCAGCAGAATCTCCTCCAAATACTTGGGCGTTTCTAACCCCTGATGGAGCCGTAACTATTCAGGGTACTGGAGGATCATTATCAAGAAGAGTTGGAATGCAGGAAGAATTATCTGCTTGTAGTGACGCTGAAGTTGCAGATGTTGCTGCTTGTGATGGAGATACTAAGGCAGCTACTGTTGATACCAAGATTGAATTGCTAGAAGGTACAGCTACTATGGTTAGGATGAAATCCGAAATAGATTTAGAAGAAAGCGCAGCGAGTGACGAAACAGTTGCTGCTAAAGAACTTCAGGCAATGGTTGTTAAGCCTGGAGTTGCGTTTCAGTCAGTAGAAGAAAAACCTGTTACAGCCGAAATGATTGAAGCTGACCCTCTACTAGCTGCAGATGTAGGGTACATAGTATCTTTGGCGGGAACTGAAGTATTTGATGAAGAAGTTTTAGATGTTGCTGCAGAGGTAGCTCTTGAATCCGATGCAGTTCAACAAGATTTAGCTATCCTTCAAGTGGCAGCATTAGCTGGACCCGAAGGAGTTGAAGCTATTGCAAATGAAGGAAATATTGATGCTGCTTTAGCAATAACTAACGAAGTTTTTGAAGAAGAATCTGTATTAGACCCAGATTTGTTATTACCTGTTCCAATCGATCAAGTTCTTGAAGCTTCTGATGGCCTACAAGAAGGAACAGCATTAAAAGCTGTGGATGAGGATGCTGCTGATTTAATGGTTGAGGCTGCTGAACTACAGGAAGCAGTTGCAAATGGTGAAGCAACTGAAGAAGAATTATTAGCTATACAAGAAGATTTAGTTGCTACTATAGGTGACTTTGAAGGTGCAACTGTAGTAGAAAATACTGCAGGCATAGATACTGTTACTGGAGGGGAAATAGGTTTTGAGGGTGCTAAAAATGCCTTTAAAGAAAAATTTCTACCTCCTATGCCAGAGCCACTTTATGATGAGAGCGGTAACCAGATAGGTGTCAAGGAGCCTGATCAAGTTATTTTTGATCCGAGTGGTAATCCTATTGGAAAGAAAATGGGTGATATGGTTGCAACTGATGTTGAAGGAAATGAAGTTGCAGGAAAAGTTCCAGATGTGTTTTATTTGGGAGACAAAACTGGTGAAGACAAATTGGTTGCTACCACATTCTTCAATGCGTTTGCTCCTAAGGCTCCAGTTCAAGGTACTGCAGGTGCATCAGCTGGACTATCCCCGATACCTCTTTCCACTTTCGATCCAGATGGAAACTTAGTTCCTACAATCATTGAGTTTGATTTATTTGGAAATCCCAAGGGAAGCATCCCTCTAGACCCTGCTATTATGAAGACGCCTTCAGGTGCTGCTCCAGAGCCTCCTAAAATACCTGCATTAGACTATAACGCTGATGGAACTCTGGCAGTTGTAAACGAAATGCCTTTCCTTTCAGTTGATAATGTTACAGGAGAATTTCAAGAATTTATGATTCCTAGCCCAATAGTTTTTGGTAAGGATGGAGAACCTGTGGGAATGGCTGCAGGAACAACCATTGGTATTGGATCTGATGGATTTAGTGGATTAGAAGCTGGTGAGATTATAGGAAAAGATTTCTTTGTTGAACAATCCGCTGCAATGCTTGAAAGAACTGAAGCCGGTATAGGTGGTGGACCAGGGATTGAATTCGATCCTGGATTAGTACCTGGTACTGGTGAAGCACCGGTAGATCTGTTTGATGCGATTGCTTTTATGAAAGACGGAGGCAGACCTAGCGATAGGGCGATAGAACAATCCGCTGATAAATGGATTATTCCTGAAGAAGACGCAGTATTCTTTAATGCCGATGGAAACCAGATGACGGGTCATGAATTTAGACCTCAAGAAGTATTCAGAGATGCATCTGGGGATGTTTCAGGGTTTAAACCAATAACGGAAATGTCTTGTTTATCGCCTACATGTTTCGCAGCGGCATCTCAAGATGAATCTTTACTTGATAAGTTAGAAGAAAAAATCCAAGTAGTAACTATGGATGCGTCTGGTAATTCTGTTGTTGCAGATATCCAAGGTAAAGTGTTATTTACAGAAGATGGAAATATGGCTGGATTTATGCCTCCTCCAGTAGTAGTAACTGGACCAGGCGGTGGACCGGCTACTTTTGCTCAAGAAGATGTTTCAATGTTTACAGCCGCAATGATGGAAGGACCTAAAGATATTTTTGGTGGCCCTACTACATTTGGTGGCCCAAGTGGACCAGGCCCAGGTGCCCCAGGTGGATTTACATTTGGACCAGCAGCAGGCGGCCTAGGTATGGAACCTCCTCCAGCTTTTGGTATAAATCCTGCACAAGCAGGTGAATTTAAAGTGTTTGGTAGAGGTGGATCTGACTTAATAGAAGGTCAAGATATAGTTATGGAGATTCCTGACGATTATATTGATCCATTTGCAACTGCATCAGGCCCAAGAGGTGGATTTGGTGGACCAGGTGGACCAAGTGGCCCTCCTTCTATAGCCCTTGGATTTGGTGGACCAGGTGGCCCAGGTGGCCCAGGTGGCCCAGCATCGGCCACATCATTCTTGACTCCAGAATTTGGAGGAGCAGTATCTGCTGATGGAACATTTACATCTGCAGCCAACTTTGCAGGTCCGGCAATTGCTTTCGAAGGACCAAAAACAGACTTTGAATTTGGTGCTGCATTTGGTGGTGATGTTGATTTCGTAGCTGACCCAGGCGCAGCATTTTTTGAAGAAAAGAGAGAAAGGCTAGATGAGACTGCTGACATGTTCATGGCAGCTACAGAATCTAGGTCAGAATCAGTTAAAGGATTATTTGAAGACGCAGGATTAATTTCTGATGGTCCAAGAACCTTTGATGTAACTCTTGGCCCAGGTGGACCAGATAGCCCAAGTGGACCAGGCCCAGGTGGCCCAGATGGCCCAGATGGCCCTATGATCGGAATTGGGCCAAGACCTGATTTTGGTGATATGCCTCCAGGTGGAGGGGCAGCAGGTGGCTTCGGAGCTATGTTTGGCGCAGCTGAAGATATGCCTCCAGGTGGCCCAGATGGCCCAGGTATGACACCTCCTCCAAGTACTAATATTTTTGATGTTATGGAAGACCCTAATGCTTTATCTGGAGATCAGATTGCAGATGTGTTCTTTGCCCCCCCTGCCTCAGAATTTGTGCCAGGAGGATCGTTTGAAGGTGAGGCTCCAGGTGCTGGACCAATGGGTCCTGCAGCCGCAGGTGGTGGAGGATCTTTTGGCGGAACATTTGCTCCAGGATTGTTTGATAATCTTCCAGACGACCTTAAAGATGATTTAAAAGATGAATTGCCTCCAAGTGGCCCAATGGGTCCTGCAGCCGCAGGAATGGGATCTATGTTTGATTCTGCTCCAACCCCAGGAGGACCAGGAGGACCTGATTCTCAATCTGCAATGGGTCCTACAGCCACAACAGGTGGCCCAGGAGGACCAGGAGGACCTGATTCTCAATCTGCAATGGGTCCTACAGCCACAACAGGTGGCCCAGGTGGACCAGATGGCCCAGGTGGCCCAATGGGTCCTACAGGTGGTGGTATGCCTGGTGATATGACTACAGGTGGTGGTATGCCTGGTGATATGACTACAGGTGGTGGTATGCCTG
>MDTE01010578.1_pt1 | contig 19664 bp, 17 predicted proteins | sample 811231 | NCBI WGS metagenome assembly MDTE01 (sample SAMN05326651, study PRJNA326480) | marine metagenome | isolation source: seawater | place: Indian Ocean: Red Sea | collected 2010 | reverse complement strand
CGTGTGGCCGGCAACCGGACCCGCACCGGCGGCAGGAGCGGGGGGCGTTACCATCGGATGTTGCAGTTGGGCAACGCCTGTTTCAGTTCGGCGATGCCCGCGTCGGTGACTTTGTCTGGTGGAGGTAGATCTGCCGCAGTCTGGCACCGGTGCCAGATCCGTTAGCACACGGTTACCGTGGGAGAAGTCGTCCCTTCAACTCTTCCAGATGGCATGCGTATTAGGGGATCATGAGATGGAACGTTGCAGCGGCTGTTTGCTCGTTGTTCGCTCCCCACACAAGTCTCGCTTGAACCTGCCAGACAATGTCAAAGAGCTCGCCGTTGTAACTTTTGGGATCTTGCGGCAATTCGCACCTGAAAGCGAATGCCTGCGACCCCTGGTTGAGAACGCCGCGATGTAGCGAGAGGTTGCGATGGGAATGAAACCCAGTTGCCGGAGTCCATTTGAGGAAGTGAGGACGCGCTTCCGTTTGCCAGCCGATGGTGACTGTCAGTTCACGGCAATCGAGGGACTCTGCAGAGAACAGTTGGATGGCACCACTAATGGTCCCGCCTGCGTCATACAGGTCGGAACCGGATCTGCCAGGGTCGAGGTCAACTTGGAGGCGATGATCGGACATTATGCATCCGGCGTAGCGTGAATGGATCGAGGAGCCACCTGAATATCAAACTCGGAGTGATAGTCTGGCCAGTTCGTGATCCTGGTCCGAATCTTTAGTTTCCATTGGATATTGGCGCCGCCCGTATCCAATGAGTGCATCGCATCCTCAGGAATTACAAACTCCAACTCGCCACGAATCTCACCCTTGGCGTGGATTGGTCCAGAGACGGGCAGTTCTTTCACTTCTGAGAATACCGATTTCGTTTTTGTTTCCGTTTTGTTGCGGCCAGTGTTTTGGTCGTAGGGCCCCGTGTAAAGTACCTTTTCCTGGCACACCAATGTCAGCGAGACAGAGGCAACAGTGACCCGTTTTTTTGCTAACTGTTTGAATTGGACTTGAAACCGTTCCCCCAGGGAGAACGGTTCGCCAGCCACCGTGATGTGAGGTGTTTGAAGTCGTTGCACCGCCATGATCGCATAGCACGTGGCCCACAGGAGCGCTGTGCCGGCGGCGGCGAAGACGCCACCAGCAAGACCGATCATGACCGCAGCACCCAATCCCTCCTGCCGGTAGGCCAAAAACGCGAAGGCGACGATCCCATAACCAGGTAATGCAAAACAGAGACCACAGGAAATGACCAGGAAAGTCTGGCAACCGCTCATCTCCATGCCGACTGCGGTTTTTTCCGATGTGCGTTGCTTCAGATTCCAAGCGGGCATGTGCGGCTCGTTCGCGTGGCGTTGAAGCAGCCTTCACCTGAGTTTCGGCCGCCCGTCCCGTCGGACGTTTCGGTTTCCGCCGTCGGGGCGGGTGTTTTTATAGGATCCCAAACTCAGAAAGTAGGGCGATACATACAGCGAAGAGAAATCCCCCTCCGACGCATCCGGGAAGCCTGGTCACCGTCCCTGCAGACTGCGAAGCAATGGGTTCAGACCTTACCAGAGGTTCGATCGCATCTTCAAACCACCGGAGAGCAGTCATTTCGGGGAGTCAGGGATCCAGAATGCGTTCACCAGGCCCACCACCTAAATAACAGCCGAAAACGCGTCATAATTACATGATGGAGACCGGTTAGCCCTCAGCGGCACCGGGTTCCTGCGGTTGAAAGCCCCGTGAACGGCCAGCTCGGTCGGTTCACGGGGCTTTTTTGTGCGCCGTCCTCCACGCCCGGCGCGGGAATGATCAGGACTTTGGTTCAACAAGAAAAGGAGAATCCCAATGCCCACTCTGCTGCTGACGCTGCTCTCGGTGACCGTCGTGGTGGTCATCGTCGCCCTGATACGCGAGGTCCGCCTACGGCGAGCCCTGCAATTGATCCTGTCCCGTCTCCTCAACTCCTGGAGAAATCGCCATGAGAAACACTCGCCGGATTCTGGCACTGCTGTCGGTTCTGACGCTCGTGGTCCTGATCTGCGCGTGCGGCACGATTGAACCGGACGGCCGCTATGAACAGCTCGTCGAAAAGACCATCGAACAGCAGGCCGCCCAGAACCAGGCCAGACTCTCCAGTCGGCCGCCGTCCAGTTTGCACTCGACCACCCCGCCACCACATCAGCCATCATCGGGTTCTCTCATCCTGATCACATCACCGCAGCCGTGCATGCCTTGTGATCCCATTTCGGCCGGACCGGGTCTACTCCGGACCCCCACTTCGTATTCAGCGCCTGACTCGACCCTCCCTTGGTCCAGTCGCTACGATGGCTCGTGCGATCGGGGGCGTAGCTCAGTTGGTAGAGCAACGGACTTTTAATCCGTAGGTCACAGGTTCGAATCCTGTCGCCCTCACTTCTCTCTCCCCGTTTTCCGCCGACCGCGCCCTCCCGGCTCGACGCCCCGGCCGGCGGCAAGGACCGGCTGCCATGACCACCGACACGACCGACACCTCGCGTGCGTGGACCCTCACCGACCTCCACCATCTCGGCTTGACCGTCTCGGACATCGATCGTTCGATTCACTTCTATCGTGACCTGCTTGGCATGGAGTTGATCGGGAGACGGCCCAGTGTCACCGCCGGATATGTGGGACAGCAGACCGGTTATGACGGAGTGGAACTCAACGTCGCGTCGTTTCGCATCGCCCCCGGCTGCCGCCAGACAATGGAAGTGGTCCAGTACATGAACCACGCGGGCGAGCCGGCGTTGACCGAGACCAACCGGGCAGGCAATTCCCATCTGTGCATTCTCGTCGACGACCTCCTGGCAGCAGTCGACGAATTGACTGCAGAGGGAGTCCGATTCAAATCCGAACCCGTGACGATCACTGCAGGTCCCAACGAGGGCGGACGCGTGATCTACCTGCTCGACCCGGACGGTTACACGCTTGAATTGTTCCAGCCTCCAGTGACAACGGCCCCTGGGGCCACCGAATGATGACCTCCGCAGACCCATTTCGACTCGACAGCCGCGTTGCCCTGGTCACCGGAGCCGCTCGCGGATTGGGACGAGCCGCCGCAACGGCGTTGGCCAGGCAAGGCGCCACGGTCGTCCTGGCCGACCTCGACGCGGATGCCGCACAACACGCAGCTTCAGCGATCGTCGACGAGACGGGATCACCCGCCACGGCCCTCGCCTGCGATGTCACGGACCCGTCGGCGGTCGACCAGTTGGTCAACCGCATCGTGGCGGATCACGCGAGCATCGACATTCTCGTCAACAACGCCGGCATCCACCGTCGAGTGGATCCGCTCGACTACGACCCAGCCGATGTCGAGGCCATTCTCGATGTGAATTTCCGAGGTGCCTTCCAGGTCGCCGCTCGAGTGGGACGCCAGATGCACGCCCAGGGGAGAGGCAGCATCATCAACATCTCGGCCCTCGGCGGCGGAATCACCGGGCTGGGCCGGGCCGGAACCGTCTACTGTATGACCAAGGGCGGTATCGTTTCGCTCACCCGAGAGCTCGCCGCCGAGTGGGGCCATGCCGGAGTCCGGGTCAATGCGCTGGCTCCCGGCTGGATCCGGACACCGATGACCGAGGCCCTGCAGAACAACACCGAACGGTCCGCTCGCGTAATGGCCCGAGTGCCACTGGGTCGCTGGGGTGAGGCCGACGACGTGGCCGGGGCCGTCGTCTTTCTCGCCTCCGATGCCGCCTCCTACATCACAGGCCACACGATTCCGGTCGACGGCGGTGTCGCCCATGTCATCACGCTCGATGAGCCGGCGACATGACCAAGCCAACACCCCCGCTGTCGATTGCCGAACCCACCATCCAGGGCCACACGGTCCCCAGCGATCGCGTCGGCTCCCTGAGTCCGTTTTCCGGCGACGCCACAGACCACCAGCAATTGGCCGCGGCGCTGGCAGAGGATGGTTATGTATTCCTGAGAGGCCATCTCGATGCCGACCTCGTCGCTGCCGCCCGATCGGAGGTCTTCCGTCAACTGGCCTTTGTGGGAGAAGTCGGTGATCCTCCCGAGGACGGCATCGCAACCGGCAAGAGTCGACGCATGGACCCAGCCGAGGACGAAGGACTCTTCTGGCAAAAAGTGAGCGAAGGCCCGGTGCTCCGTCGCCTCACCCACGGACTCGAACTCCAGACCACCCTCGACCATGCCCTCGGCGAACCTGCCCGGGGTTTTGATCTCATTTACCTGCGTCCCACCCCCGTCGGCCGGGCCACCGCTCTCCACTATGACTACCCCTTCTTCGCCGGCAGCGCCCAACCGATGATCAACGCGTGGATTCCCGTCGGAGACATTCCGGTGGAAGACGGGCCGCTGGTGATCGCCGAGGGTTCCCATCGGTTTTCGGACCTGGTCGACCAGTTCCTTGCTGTCGACTATGCCACGGATCGCTCCAACGATGTTGTCCAGCAGGCGGCCTATGGGGGGGCGGCAAACATCAATCCGGTCCAGTTGGTCACCGACCGAGAAACCAGGCTGCTGACCGCAGACTTCCAGATCGGAGACCTCCTGCTGGTCAGCATGTTCGCGTTGCACGGCTCGCTCGACAACGTCTCCACACAAAACCGGGTCAGGCTCTCGTGCGACGTGAGATTCCAGCCCGCCGCGTTCCCTGCCGACGACTCTCGTTACTTTGGTGAGTACCCCACCGGATCGAAGGGCGGCGGATACGCGGACATGAGGGGAGCTCAACCACTGGTTGCCGAGTCCCCGGCCTCGTGACCAGAACGAGACTCCAACTCGGTGCCTCGATGAGGTCTAATACGTATCATGTCTGCTGCAGCCATCACCCGCCGCCACATGCTCGAGATCGGTGGTCTCTCAGCACTCTCGCTGGGCACCGGTGACCTCCTGGAACTCGAGGGCGCCACGCGGCTGGCTCCCAGGGCACGATCGTGCGTCTTCCTGTTTTTGTTTGGCGGCCCCAGTCACATCGACCTGTGGGACATGAAGCCGACCGAACCGGTCGAGGTGCGTGGCGAATTCTCCTCAATCGCCACCCGCTCACCGGGCCTGCGGATCTGTGAGCACCTCCCCCGGCTGTCCCAGGTCTCCGACGACCTGTGTGTCCTGAGATCGATGAATCACAGGATGAACGTTCATGGACCGGCCATGAGCGAACTCTACACAGGACGTCCCTACCCGTTCCCCCCGATCACCGACCAGTCCCGGCCAGATGACTGGCCTTCGATGAGTTCCCTGGCGATGCGATACGGCCAGCCTCGCAACGGACTGCCCCCGTCCATCGTGCTCCCCTGGTACCTCCAGTTTCCCGGCCAGTCTCGCCTCATTGCCGGCCAGACCGCCGGACGCATGGGCCGAGCCCACGACGCCGTGCTTGTCGACGGAGACCCCAACAAGGATGACTTTCAGGTCAAGGGCTTCGAACTCGCCGACCAGGTCTCGCCATCCCGCCTCGCGCAACGCCGCTCGCTGCTGGCCGAGGTCAATCGACAGGGCCCCATCCGGGTGGATCGCAACCCCAGGGTGTCGGGAAGACATCGCGACACGCAGCGAGCCTTCGACTTTTTGAAGCAACAGGCCGGTGCTGCCTTCAACCTCGACCGGGAACCAGGCTCCATGCGCGACGCCTATGGCCGGACCCGGATCGGTCAAAGCCTGCTGCTCACCCGGCGCCTGATCGAATCGGGCGTTCGGCTTGTCACGACCAACTGGATTGACCCGACCAAGATCGACGGGACCAATACGTGCTGGGACACACACCAGGACAATTTCCCCAAGCTCAAGAATCTCCTCTGCCCGATGTTTGACCGGGCCTTCCCGACGTTCCTGGCCGATCTCAAGCAGCGAGGCCTGCTGGATTCCACGCTGGTCGTCGCGGTCGGGGAATTCGGGCGGACTCCCAAGATGGGCGAATTCACCCAGAGTTCCAATACAAAGTCATCAGGACGAGACCACTGGCCACACGCCTTCACCGCTCTCCTGGCAGGTGGCGGTGTGGCAGGAGGCCAGGTCTACGGGGCCACCAATCGCAACGGTGGTCACGTGGCCGACAAACCGGTGACGCCCGCTGACCTCCACGCCACCATCTACCATCACCTCGGCATCGACATCGAACAGGCCTACCACGACCAGTTCCAGGATGTCCCTCGCCCGATCTGTGAGGGCCGGCGTATCAGGGATCTCGGCTAGAGACCGCAGAATCGGAGACATCGCCCACCGCGAATGCCGATACCTGCAGAACGACACATCAAGCACCAAAGCACGGACACGGATATGACACGCCCCATGGACCGACGCTCTTTTCTCCAGTCCGCAGCCGCCGTCGGAGCCAGCCTTCACCTGGGCACCCAGTCGCCGCGGGCCCATGCGTCTGCCAACGAGAAGATCAACGTGGCCTTCATCGGCATCGGTGGTCGGGGTGCGGCCAATCTCGGGAGCCTCGTCCGACTCGGCGAAAACGTTGTCGCTCTCTGCGATGTCGACGACGTCCGAGCCGGAAAAGCGTACGAGCGGTATCCGAAGGCCCGGAAGTTCAAGGACTTCCGCAAGATGTATGACAGCATGGCCAAGGGCATCGACGCCGTGGTCGTCAGCACACCGGACCACACACATTTCCACCCCTCGATGGCCGCCCTTCACCTGGGCAAGCACCTGTACTGCGAAAAGCCCATGGCTCACTCGGTCTGGGAAGTCCGGCAGATGACCGAATTGGCCAGGAAGCAGGGAGTCGCCACCCAGCTGGGAGTGCAACGGCACACGATCCAGAACGTCCACCGCGTCGTCGAGCTGATCAAGGCGGGTGCGATCGGCGATGTGACCGAGGTCCACAGTTGGATCGGCGGCACGCGTGGAATGCCCGCCGTTCCGACCGACAAGCCCGATGTTCCCGCCCACCTCGACTGGGACCTGTGGCAGGGTCCCGTCGCTTCACGCCCCTACCACAAGACCTACTGCCCATACGGCTGGCGATTCTGGTGGGACTACGGCACGGGCGAGACCGGCAACTGGGGCTGTCACATTCTCGACATCCCCTTCTGGGCCCTCGACCTCGATCACCCCAATCATGTCTCCGCGTCCGGGCCACCGATCCACGCTCTGACGACACCCCGTGCGATGGCCACGCACATGAGATTCCCGGCAAGGGGGGACCGTGGAGAGGTGATGCTTCACTGGTACCACGCCGCCAACGGCCCAGGCATTCTCAAGAAGCACGGGCTCTCGGCCAAGGGCAACAACACGCTGTTCGTCGGTACCGACGGCATGCTGCTGTGTGGCTTCTCGAAGCGAACGCTCCTGCCGGAATCGAAGTTCCAGGGAGCCAGGATCGATGTGAAACGTCTGCCCGATTCACCCGGGTTTTACAACGAGTGGACAGCGGCCATCCGTGGTGGACGCCCAGCCACGTGCCACTTTGACTACTCGGGACCGTTGACCGAAGCGGTGCTGTTGGGCAACGTCGCCTACCGTGCTGGAGGAGACGGATTCGACTGGAACCACAAGTCGATGACTGTCTCGGGCAACCCCACCGCCCGCGGCCTGATCCGGCCCGCCTTCCGAGCCGGGTGGCAGGTCTGACACGCCGGACGCGAGGTCACGCAAACAGCTCGTGCTTGACCTCGCCGTGGATGTCGGTCAGGCGGAACTCACGCCCCTCGTACCGAAACGTCAGCCTCTCGTGGTCCAGCCCCAGCGCGTGCAGGATCGTCGCCTGCAGATCGTAGACATGCCAGCTGTCGCCGGCCGGCAGGCAGCCCAGGTCGTTCGTATCGCCGAGGACCTGGCCGGGACGAACACCTCCCCCCGCCAACCACATCGTGAAGGCCTCGATCTGGTGATCACGGCCCACCCGGTTCGTCGGCTTCATCGGCTTCTGGGCGACCGGTGTCCGACCGAGCTCTCCCCCCCAGATGACCAACGTATCGTCGAGCAGACCCCGGCGAGCGAGGTCGATCACCAGGGCCGCTGACCCCTGGTCGGTCACACGGCACTCGTGAGGCAGACGATGGGCGATGTCCGTGTGATGGTCCCAGTCCCCGTGAAACAGCTGGACGAAACGGACACCCCGTTCGACCAGCCGTCGAGCCAACAGGCAGTTGCGGGCATAGGACGGCCGAGCGGGATCGTCGATACCGTACAGGCGCAGCGTCTCGGCCGTCTCGCCCTCGAGGGACAGCAAGTCGGGAGCCCGCGCCTGCATCCGAAAGGCCATTTCGTAGCTGGCCATTCGAGCCCGTGTCTCGTCGTCACCCGTCTTTGCGTATCTCAGGCGATTCAGACGGTTGATCGCCTCGATGGACAATCGCTGCCTGGCCGTCGAGACGCCACGAGGACTGGCCAGGTTCAAGATGGGATCGCCAGCATCACGCAGCACTGTTCCCTGGAACTGCGACGGGAGAAACCCATTTCCGTAGTTGCCGCTCTTGCTGCGCGGCTTGGAACCCAGGACCAGGAATGCTGGCATCTCGTCAGACTCACTTCCCAGCCCATAGCTCACCCAACTCCCCAGGCTCGGCCGTCCAAATCGACGCCAACCGGTGTTCATCAGCAATTCGGCAAACATGTGATTCGTGTCGTCGGTCTTCACCGTCCGAGCGATCGTGATCCTGTCGACGATGCTCGCCACGTGAGGCGCCAATTGCGACACCCACGCCCCGCTCTCGCCGTGCCTCCGAAATCGATACGGAGACCCCATCAGCCGGGGACGCTTTTCCTGAATCTGTGCGAAGGTGACCTGCTTCAGCAGGCTCTCGGGCAATTCCTCCCCATCTCGACGATTCACCTCCGGCTTGGGGTCAAACAGGTCGAGTTGGCTCGGTCCACCGACCTGGAACAGAAAAATGACCGCGCGGGCCCTGGCGGCGAAGTGAGACAGCTGCCCCACGTCGTCATCCGCCCTGTCCACTGCCATCGTGCGTGCCGCCGACAGTTGCGACAGGGCCATCGAAGCCAGGGAGACGCCCCCCGTGCCCAGAAGGGCACGCCGCGTCCACTCGAGTCGGTGTGAGTCCAGGGGGTTGAGGCTCACTGTCATTCCCTGGTGATGAATTCATCGAGATTCAGAACCACCCGGGCCACCAGGACCCACGAGGCGAATTCCACCAATGTGGCGCCCACAACTTCGTCGCCATCTCGCAGGCCACCGAGGACATCACGAGCGGCTTCCGGATCAGACTCCCAGGACGCCTGGAATGACTTCAGCGTCTCTCCAAGCACACGCGTCTCCTCGACACTCGCTCGCCGACCCAGGCAACGGGCGAAGAGGGCCCGGAGCCTTGAGGCGTTCTCGCCGGGTTGTCGCTGTGCCCAGGCACCAAGGCCTACCGCGGCACGATAAAAGGAAGCGTCGTTGAGCAAGGCCAGGGCCTGGACCGGCACGTTGGAACGATCTCGCCGGGTGCAGGCAGCCACTCCGTCGGGCGAGTCGAACAGCGGCCCCAGCGGATGGGGAGTCAGCCGCCAGTTCCATGTGTATAGCCCGCGCCGCCACTGATCCTCGCCCACGCTCAACTCCCAGGTCGCCGGTGTGGCACGGGCGGTGAGCACGCCTTGAGACTGACGCGGAAAGACACTGGGGCCGTGCATCTTGGTCGACAGGAGTCCGCCTGCCTGCAAGCTGACGTCCCGAATCACCTCGGATTCGAGCCGCAGTCGATTCTGGCGAGCCAGCCAGCGGTTCGACGCATCCGTGGCCAACAGATCCGGTCGCTGGTCACTTGATCGTCGATAGACCGCACTCAGCACGATCGATCGAATCAGCCGCTTGATGCTCCGGCCACTCCGGCCTGAGCCACGAAACTCCATGGCCAGATGGTCCAGCAAATCCGGATGAGACGGCGGCGGTGTCTGCACGCCGAAGTCGTTGGCCGTCAGCACCAGGCCGCGTCCGAACAGTCGTTGCCACACCCGGTTGACGGTCACGCGATCAAACAGCGGGTTCTCCTCGGAGACGATCCAGGCGGCCAGGTCCAATCGCGTCATCATCTGTGCCGGATCGGCCCCCGTATCCCCTTCTCGTGACGCCTGATCGAAGAACACCGGAATTGCTGTCTTCACCACATCGCCCGGCTGCGAAGGGTCGCCCTGCTCGAACACGCGGGTCGGTTGAGGCGAGGCCCTGAGAACAACTGTGGCTGGTCCTCGGGGTGCTGTCTTTTTCTGTTCCTCGTTGAGAATCCGGCCATCCCGATATCCAGTATCGAAACCGGGCAGCGGCAATCGCTCCATCGACGTCTCATTGAAGAACGCGTAGAGGCCATAAAAGTCCTCGTGCGAGATCGGATCGGTCTTGTGTGCATGACACTGCGCACAACCGAGGGTGAGACCCAGGAAGACGGCACCGACGGTCTGGACCTGATCCACGACCGCCTCATAGCGGACCCCCGGGTCGTACATCACGTTGCACTGGAACCCCGTGGCGATCTTCTGTTGCAGCGTGCTGCCAGGCAGAAGATCACCGGCCAGCTGTTCGGTCACAAACTGTCCAAATTCCATGTCGTCGTTGAGAGCCCGGATCACCCAGTCCCTGTAGGGCCAGATTTGCCGGGGCTGATCGGCCTCGTAGCCGCTGCTGTCCGAGAAGCGGGCCAGGTCAAGCCAATGGCGTCCCCACCGTTCGCCAAAGTGCGGCGATGCGAGCAGTTCATCGACCAGACGCTCCCACCGATCCGGTCGCCTCTCCTGGACAAATGCACGGACCCGCTCCGGGCTGGGAAGCAGGCCCACGAGATCCAGTGTCACACGACGAACGAGCACCTCGGCGGGTGCTTCTTGCGAGGGAGCCAGGCGGTGGGTGAGCAGTCGTCGCGCCACGAACCGATCGATCGCCGACTCGCCCGGCGTATCCGGCACACGAGGGGTCGAGATCGGTCGAAACGCCCAGTGATCATCGACGTCGTCGGCGGCAACCTCATGAGCCCCCGAGACGTGGCTGCCGGCGACGACCATGGCCAGCCACCACGCACGACTTCGCAGGCGGACACGTTCAGAACAGCTCTTCATCATCACTCCAGCATAAGCTCACCAGCGACAGGAATCCCATCTCCTGGACACGGGTCGCTACTCACACTGGGTCGCCCGGCTCGTCGCCGGAAGACCTGGCCTCGGCGGCGGCTGACTGCGCCGCGGCCAGTTTCTGGAGGCCCTCGCCGACCGGCGCTGCCAGGAACAGGACTCCCAGCATCTCCTCGCTGGTATTTCGGATCTCGTGCTCGGTGAACGGCGGAATGTAAACAACGTCACCCGCCGAGATCTCGGTGCTGACGTCATCGAGGATCGCTGTCCCTCGGCCGTTCATCACCACCACCAGTTCCTCCGCGTCCGGGTGAATGTGCAACTCCAGCACATGACGATGGCCGGGCGGGATCCACATATGCTGTACGCACTGAATCGTCTGCAGGCACATCCGCTCCGGCGGTGCATCGGTCTCGTAAATCCGCAGCACGGGCGCAGGAATCTCGCTCCGCTCCTGGCGCTCTCCCTGTTCGTTCTTGACCAGCATGCCGATCGTGCGATGTGGATTGGCAAACAGGAGGCTCTGAACGAGGTTGTAGGACTGAGTCTTCCAATTGGCGATGGGCATCTGGGCTCCTCGGACGGCAGCACACTTGGGGTGTGGTCAGGGCGCACCGCCGCCTCGAAGGCAGTCTCGATGTCGCCATCTCCACGGGCTGGAGAAACGGTCGGCTTGGAGGTCCGACTTCGCGTGATTGGACGGCAGAGCGGCAAGTTGCCCGACTAGGATTTGAACCTAGACTAAGTGATTCAGAGTCACTCGTGCTACCATTACACTATCGGGCAAGGGCGAGGGACCGAGTATAGTCGTCGCCTTTGTCGGCGCGAATCCCTCCCGGCCGAACCAACCGCCGCGGCCTTGGGTTTCCGCGGCCACGCCGTCTAGAATCGACGGCTTGCTCCCCGCCACGTTGCGGGCCGGTTCGTTCGACACGGCCCCTGTTCTCCTCACCCTCATCGGCGACCCGCACGTGCTGACCCTGCTGACGTACTGTGCCGTGATTGCAGTCGTGTCCCTGGCCGGCGGCTGGCTGCCAGGCGTGATCCGATTCACCCACGTCAGGCTCCACGCACTGATGAGCCTGGTGGCCGGGTTCATGCTCGGCATCGCCTGTTTTCACATGCTGCCGCACTCGGTCGAACATGGGGGATCGCTCGATTCCGCCATGCTCTACCTGATGATCGGCCTGCTGGGCATGTTCTTCCTGGTCCGCGCTCTTCACTTTCACCAGCATGGATCGGTCGAACAGTCCGAAGGACTGCCCATCTGCGACCATGACCATGACGACTCCCACGCACATCACCATGCGGCACAGCACCGTCTGAGCTGGACGGGGGTGTTCGTCGGTCTCACGATTCACACCCTGATCGACGGTGTCGCGCTGGCCACCGCTGTCGCCGCTGCAGCCCATGCCCCCAACAGCCAGTCGACCACCCTGGCCGGTGTCGGGACCTTCCTGGCCATCGCGCTGCACAAGCCTCTCGATTCGATGTCCATCACGACCCTGATGGCAGCAGGCGGCTGGTCCAGGAGTTCCCTGAGGAAAGTCAATCTCATTTACGCGGCCGTCTGCCCGGCCGCCGCGGTCATCTTCTACCTGGTCATCGACATGCAGCTCAGCGACGCCTCCGCAGGCACCCTCGTTCCCGCGGCACTCGCGTTCTCGGCCGGGGTCTTCCTCTGCATCGCACTCGGTGACCTCCTGCCGGAGATCCAGTTCCACTCACACGACCGGGTCAAGTACTCGGCGTGCCTGCTGATCGGCGTCGCGCTCGCGTGGACGATCCGGTTTGTCGAACCCGACCACCTGCATGGACAGGTGTCCCCTCCGACTTCCGTCACATCGGTCGCGGACACCAGCCAGGCGTCCCAGCTGCTCGAGCCCGAGAGACCGGGGATCACTTCGCCGCGTAGCCCCCATCGACCATCAGGCACTCGGCCGTGATGAACGAGGCCTCGTCGGAAGCGAGGAAGCAGACGGCATTGGCGATCTCTGAGGGTTCGGCCAGCCGATTGAGCATGTGAGCCCCACCGAACCGCGGATCGGTTTCGGCGGCATCGCGATCGAGCCCTTCGTCGCGCGCCATCATCTCGACCTGCCGCGTCCAGACCGTTCCGGGACACACCGCATTGACGCGAATGCCATCGGCCGCCACGTCGAGCGCCAGGCAGCGGGTCATGCTGGCGATCGCCGCCTTGGTGGCGTTGTAGGTCAGCAGTTCAGGTTGAGCGAGAAAACTGGAGATCGAACCGAGATTCACGATGGCGCCGCTTCCGGCGGCCTGCATGATCGGGACGATGGACCTGGAGACACGAGCTGCCCCCAGCACGTTGACATCCAGACTGCGCCGCCACTCCTCGTCAGTGGCATCGATCCCCCGCATCACGAAAACCGCGGCGTTGTTGACCAGGATGTCGATCTTCCCCCAGGATTCCATCACATGGCTCACCATCTCCTGTACGCTCTGCTCACACGTCACATCGGTCGCAACGAACATCGCACCATCAATCTCAGCAGCAAGACTCTCTCCCGCCGCCTCGTCAATTTCGGCCACCACCACGCGTGCTCCAGCTGCTGCCAACCGACGGCAGCACGCCGCTCCAATCCCGTGTCCGCCGCCCGTGACAACGGCGACTCGTTCCGACAGATCCGACAATTGCGGCATGACTGGGTCTCCCTGGCCTCGACACCCCGTCACGACGATCGCGTGACCGGTTCATGTCATCCGCGTGAGTGTAGCGACGGCCCCGGGCCACCGGTATGATCACCGCCACGACGCTGTTGCCTACTCCAGGGACTTGAGCCATGCCCCGCCCAGCACTTCATGACACGCTTAGAGATTTCAACCGGACCATGCCGATCCTGCTGCTCGCCATGCTCGTGGTGCCGGCCTCGTTCTCGATCGCCGGTGAGAAGCCCAAGGCATCAGTCAAGGACCACCCGCTTCCGGAAAAGACCCGCAAGATGATGACAGACGCGTGGAAACAACAGGTGGCCGAACTGACCAAGCAGATCGAGCAACAGCCCAAGAGGGTCGGGTTCTATTCTCGCCGTGCCGACGCCCACTTTTTCCTCGGGAACTTCGACAAGGCTGTCGCCGACTACGAGAAAATGGTCGAGCTCGACAAGTCTCTCGACACGTCGCACTGGCGGCGAGGAATCGCCTGGTTTTACGCCAAGAACTTCAAGCAGGCGGCTCACCAGTTCGAGATCTATGACAGCTTTGACAACGTCGACCGTGAAAACGGCATCTGGAGGTTTTTCTCACAGGCACGTGCCTACGGCATCAAGAAGGCACGCCAGGGATTGCTGAAGTACAAGAAGGACGACCGGGAGCCGTTTCCGTCGGTCTACAAGCTCTTCTCCGAGACGATCAAGCCCGAAAAGATCCTGGCGGACATCAAGGCGGCCAAGATCAGTGACAGCGAGAGGGAGAAGCGATACTTCTACGCCCAGCTCTATATCGGTCTCGACCACGCCATCCACGACCGGAACAAGAAGGCGGTCGTACATCTCCGTGAAGCGGTCGGCAACACCTGGGGCCCACGAGCCGGATTTGGTCCACACTACATGTGGCAGGTCGGTCGCTTGCACTACGAGCTTTTGACAGCGAAGGCGACCAAGGATGCGAAATCTTCCAAGTCACCAAAGCCGTGATACGGGACTCACCTGGTCAATGGGCTCGACCACCGCAGAGTCAGTCCTGATCGGACCAGAGAAATCCAGCTGAGCTCTGGAAAAACTTGCGGCGTCGACGACCGGCTTCGTCTCCTGCCGCCTCGCTCGCCGCCCCCTCGAGATCGGCCAGGTTGGCCGCACAGTAGCGACAGCCGATCACTCGCAGATGAAAGTCGATGTACGCCTCACGCGTCGCATCCGCTGCGCCCAGCAGGTAGCTGCCCAGTTGATTGCGAGACGGGCAACTCAACCTCTCTCGCCGCCAGATGGCTCCGACCGAGTGCGTCCCCGGGTCGTGTTGATGGACGATCGCCGCCATCCGGCTCTGGAGATCGCTGTCATCCCGAAGAACATCTTCGATCTCCGACATCCGCTCGGCCGGCAATTGTTCATTCAAAAAGGCCACGAGCTCTTCGGCCGTCGGCTCACCGGGTTTCCCGTTCATGACCAATTGCTCCTCCTCGACTGGCTGTGAGACATCAGGCCTGCCGTTCAACGTGCGGTGGGCATCCGGTGCAGACTGTAATGACCTGTGGCTGGCCACAGGTTGCGATCGGCGCCGGCAACTTTGCCGCAGGTCACCTCGTACACATGCCCGGTCCGCAGGCCCTCGATCTCCAGTCTCACGCTTTTGCCATCCTTTGCCACGACGGCCGAGACCACCTTGCCACGATGGCGCCCGGAATCCCCGGTCGAGTAACCGCCCTTCCAGACCCGGGTGTATCCCGAGACCGTGTAGGCAGTTGGTTGCGCAGCTGCCTGCCGATCGACCGGTTGAGCAAATGTCACCTCGAATCCTCCCGGAATGGCCTTCAGGTCTCGCAACCCGTTGGGCCTCGACTCCCTGGGCCGCAACCGCGTGATCGTCCCGGTATTACGCCCTCCCAGCCAACCGCTGTCATAGATGTTCCCGATGTAGATATCGCCCTTCGGACTGACTGCCACCGAAAGAGGTCCCACGAAATTCGAGTCACCGACGCCTGCTCCTGGCCGGCTGAAGTGAAACACCGCGCCCTGCATTTCGCCGCCAACCTCCTGCATCGTGAACCGCACCAGGAACCGGTTGTCGTATTCACACCCGATGCCATGGCCAGCCACCGAGGCGTCGGCAAACTGGCCAGGGAGAAACGTCAACCCGTTGACACTCCGAGACCACGGGTGCGGCACATGGATCGCCGGTTTCACGGGGGCCGACTTGTGCTTCTCCTCGAAGCGACTCGGCACGCCGTAATTTCGACCCGGCACGAGGTGGTTGATCTCGTTGAACGTGTTTTGTACTCCCTGGTTGTCGCTCACGTAGATGCGACCGGCCGCATCGACCGCGAGCCCGGTCGGGTAGCGTAAGGCGTGCCCCACCGGGTCAACCTGGCCCGCGGGCGAGATTCTCAACACCTTGCCCCGCCACAGGCTGGTCTCTTTTTTTCGGTTCCGCTGCGAGTAGTTGCTCCCTAAACCGACATACAGAAATCCCGCCCGGTCTCTCACGATGCCGCAGGTCCAGTCATGATAGTCATCACTGTATCCCCAGCCGCTGGCCACCACGTGTCTGAGATCCGCACGTCCATCGCCGTCAGTATCGCGTAGCCGCAACACCTCCGGCTTGTGAGCCACGATCAAGTCCTTGCCGTCTGCAATGATCCCGTATGGCGCAGCCAGCCCCTCCTCGAAGAGCTGCAGCTTGTCTTCCAACCCGTCACCGTCGGTGTCGTGCGCCAGGTACACATGCCCCTTGAGTGACGTGAAGGCCAATGTCCCGTCGGACGTCCAGGTCATCGCCGTCGGCATGATACTCGGCTGTATCGGCAAACGGATCCCGTCGTACCCGGGCACACTGGTCACCTTCTCGACCCGGACCGGCAGCGGCGGAATGCCGCCCATCGAGAGTCGGCCGGGTACCAGTTTCGTCGCGTAACGCAACAGGATCCGACGCGACACCGGGCCCAATGACGGCCCCGAGGCCTGCACGCCGAGCCGGGCAAACTGCTGCTCACCCTGCCCGGGAAGCCGTTGCCACGCCTTGTCACCTCGCGGACGAGCCGGACGGACGGTGTGATGCCATGCGGTCACAGTCGCCTTTCCCAGCCGGGCCCCACCGAGCGGACGAGCGACAAAAAACTCCACTCCTCGAGGCCAACCACCGAGCGAATCCGGAGAGGGTCGACCAATGTCGACCGAGATGTCTCGGTCCCATCCGCTGTGACCGTCCTGCAATTCGTCGTCCGCAGTCACCTCGACCACTTCCCGGACATTCACAAGAAACTCGCCGCGTTTTCCATCCTTGCCCTTGCGTGCAAACTTCAGTCGGTAGGCAATCAACACGCCACCGTCCTCGAGCAGCTGATAGCCATTGAGTTGCGCGGCCGTCTGCGGGTCACGGACCGGCCGAATCACCTCCACAAACTGCCCCTTGTCATCCAGAAGGGCCATCACCAGGTCCGACCGCTTCAGACGACCCGTGATCACCGGACGGCCGGCCAGGTCCCAGAACCAGCTCTTTCCCTGAGTCCGCTGCTTGGCAAAATCGCCAAACGTCCAGGCGGCCAACTGCCCCGTATCAAGGTCCAGCAACAGGCTGTGGGCGTTGGGCAATCCAATTGCCAGCGATCGAGCCACCGATCCGCCACCGAGCGACTCGGGAAGCGTGAAGACATCACGGACCACACGTGCCGGTTCACCTCGATTGACCACGAGAAACTGCTCTACCGCGTGTGGGTTGACCGGAGGTACGAAACGCTTGTCATTGAGTGCATCCCACATGGCCGCCAGTTGGCGTTCGACGTCTCCGCCAAACACATGCTTGAGTGGCCGTTTGTACGAGGGCATTTCCATTCCTGGCACGATCCGCAGCGGCTCGCGACACCATCTCAGAAAGTACTCCCGTCGCATCCTCCCTCTCAGCCCCTGGAGATCCGAGCCACGTGTCCCCAGGGCGACATTCTTCGGCGTGAACGTCCCAAAGCGATGGCAGGCGATGCAGCTGAATCCCTTGAACCCCACCAGGTCCTGCGCTTCAAACAAATCCTGGTCATTGGAAATGCGAGCCGCCACGCCCGGCGTCGCCGGCGGTTGGTCCGGAATACGGTCGTGCGACACGAGATGATGAGTGAGAGCCTCGAGATCCGACTCGTCGTGCGAGAACCGAGGCATTTTCACTCGCAGCCACGGCATCCGGACTTCCCGACGATCGCCGGACACCGCGTCAGCGAGCGCCTTGTCGTGCAACTTGTCACCAACGGCCGACAACGCAGGAGGCGTCAGCGCGGGACTCTGACCGACCAATCCCTCCAAAATCGATGTCACCCGGCCGGCCAGAGCGGCGTTTCCCTTTCGAGTCCCTCTTTCATGACAAGCGAGGCACCCCTTTTGCGCCAGCAATCGCCGGCCTCGCTCATCGGCCGACACGCCAAGTAGCCTCGCACCTCGACGGGACTCGACGAACAACTGGATCGACTTTCGCTCGGACGCGGTGAGCAACGAGACGAACGAGGGCCGGACTCGCTTCCGATCCGGAGCCAAGGACAGGCAGCCGTATGACTCCAGGTCCTTCACCTGTGCCAGATCGCCAGCTCGACCGGCTCCGGCCTCACCAGCGTTGATGGAACTCCCCTTGGTTCCCGGAACCCGGTGACACTGGACGCAGCCAGCCGAATACACCAGTTTCTCGCCCATCGCCCGCTGCTCCGATGTCACGGCCAGTGGCTCTCGCGACGCCGGCTTACCGAGAGCCGACAGTGCCACCACCAATTGCAGTCGCTCGGTGTCCGTCAGCTGAAACACCGGCATCCGGTGGTCTCGATTCAACCTCGCTGGCTCCTTCAGCCACGTCCACAACCATCCCATCGTGCGGCGTCGTCCGACCTGCGTCAGCTCTGGGCCCGATTCAGGCGCTGTTCCGCCGATCCCGTTGACCTTGTGACACGCCAGACAACCGACCGACATCAGCGTCTCATATCCGGCAGTCCTCACCTTCTCGGAGTCGCCCGGCTTGAGCTTCAACGGGGACAACAACTCGGACTTGTCCTGGTGAGCCGCCAGCCAGCCAACGATCGCCGTTGCCTCGTTCCTGGTAATTCCCAGGACCGGCATGCGGCTCTCGGACCCCGAACGCGTGGGATCGACGATGTGGTTGACCAGGGCCTCGGGAGAACTGCCAATGAGCACCGTCGACAGGTCCGGCCCCTTGGGTGCCTCTGGCTCGTTCTCCCTGGCGTGACAACGATGGCAGCGATGTGACCACGCCAAGCGACGTCCCTGCTCGACAGCCAACAACTCAGCTCGAGGCCTGGGAAGAAACAGGAGGTGCGCCGGCAGCGGTTCGAGTGGAAAGTGTTCCGAGGACCAAAACAGCATCACCCGGCCCCGCTCGCCGGTCCGACGATACGACACCTTCAGCGGCTGCTCACCGAACTTCAGTGCTGTCGCCTTGCCGCTGATCCAGCGAGGCTTGGTCCCGCCAGATCCACCAACCAGGACATCACGACCATCGAGTGTCACACGGATGGCTCCCGTGACGTACGCATGCCAGCGGTATTGGCCCGGCTGACGCAACAGGATGTTGCCCGCCCAGGTCGCCGTAAAAGACCCGGCCGCCAATCTCGCGTCCGGCGAGCCCTCTCCCCAGTCGAATGCGATGTCGCTGTCGATCCGTTCGACGGTCGTCGTCCCCGAGACGTATGTTGCGACGAGACCCGGCTGGTACTCGTCGTCCACCTCCGGCAGCACCTCCTCGTCGGCTTGGCCCGGAGCCGTCAGGCAGAGCCAAGCGGCCAGCCACAACCAACATCCCGCACCCGGCAACCCGTCACGTCTCGTCATTTTCGCCATGAGTCGCTGTTTCTCCGATGCAGCGTCCGTGGCCGACGATTATAACCTGATCAGTCCTTCAACGACCCACCTCAGCACACCTCAGCACACCTCAGCACACCTCAACACACCTCAACACACCTCAACACATGTCAGCCAACCCGTCTCACACATTGCTCGAATCGATCCGTGAAACGATG
>MDTE01171884.1_pt1 | contig 19665 bp, 12 predicted proteins | sample 811231 | NCBI WGS metagenome assembly MDTE01 (sample SAMN05326651, study PRJNA326480) | marine metagenome | isolation source: seawater | place: Indian Ocean: Red Sea | collected 2010 | reverse complement strand
CCCAAGCCTGCCAGCTTCCGGTGGCATTGCCCGTGACCACCACGTTGCCGTTGCGATGGATGTCTATCGACGTGGTCTTTCCCTGTTGCCCGGCCAGGGGCCTCCTAACCTTGCCGGTGGCGCCGTCAAACACCTGCAATTGCTGGTTCTCACTGGCGCTGACGATCGTCTTGCCGTCAGGGGTGATGGCGACTGCAGCGACGTTGGCTCCGTGCTGAATCAGTTTTTGGGAGGGGACCGGTGGCCAGTTGGCCATCTGGACGACGCCATCGTTTCCAGCGACCGCGACCAATCGGCCCTCGTTGTTGACCACGACCGCGTTGATCGGTGCGGTGTGGATCACACCCTGGCTTTCGCCGTTGGTGTAGAGCCAGCCTCTCACCGTGCCATCCTGGGCGGTGGCGACCACGGTGCGGAGTTGAGGAATGAATGCCACACCACTGATCGCGCTGGTGTGGCCGGGCAGGTCGCGAGCGGCCTTTTTGGTGACCAGGTCGAAGACACGGACGATCCTGGCAGAGTCGCCGGTGACCGCCACTTTTCCATCCGGTGAAATTGCCACGCAGGTGGGGTCGCCGCTGAGTCCGGTCAACTCGGCGAGCGCGGTGCGGCGGGGCAAGTCGAATATCTTGACCGGGCCATGGATTCCACTGGCGGCGTAGTGCTTGCCACTGCGGGAGATCGAGAGACCAAGAACAGGACCGGCGACGCCCTGGAAGACACGCACGGGTTCACCGGTCTTGCGATCCCAGACACCGATCGTGCCGTCGACTCCGCCTGCCAGAACCGTGAGCGCGTCGGGGCTGATCGCCACCGCGTAGGGCCGTTGCGGGAGGCCTTCGAGATACTGGATCTGGGGAGGAGGCGTGGTGTCCTGCCAAGCCATGGCGGGAGCCGCCAACAGGACCAGCAGCAGTCCCCCACCACCGATTCGCCGCGAGTCCATGGCAGATCACTTTTTCTTCGTGGTGTTTTTTGGTGACGATTGTGTCTTGGGTTTTTTGGGCGGATGAACGTGCGCGTAGAATCCAGCCTTCTGCAAAGCAGAAATGGCTTCCTCGAGCCGAATTCCTTTTCCGATCAGCTTGACGGTCCGTTGCTTGCGATCGATCTCGATCGCCTGCAGGCCCTTGACCGCCTCGACGGCCTTCTGGGCCCCAACGACACAGGCGTCGCAACAGAGATGAACACCACGCAAGGTGTGGGCGTCTCCCCGCGCGTCCTTCTTGGCTCCGGTGAGTGGGAACTTGACCGGTTTTGTGTCGTGAGTCGCCGTGCCGTAGAAACCCGACTTGGCCAGTGACGCGATACCGGTGCTGACAGCCTTGGCGTCTGCGGCGATGAAGCTGACGATTTTCGCGTTGCGATCCACTGCCGATTTGGTCAAACCGGGGATTCCCTCGAGAGCCTTCTCGGCGCGAGCCTGGCAGGCTCCGCAACAGAGGTGCACGCCTTTGACACTGACCTGGCCGGCGGCTGCGACGGCAGAAAAACTGAAGAGCAGCAAGGTGCTGGTGAACAGGGTTGTGGACCAACGCGACATGGAGACGACCTCAACTTGGCGTGTGCGACCAACCAATCAATTGCCTTCGATTCGACCAGTCTAACAGAATTTGGTTCGTTTGCGTCGTCTTTCGTGAGCCTCGTCGAAGTGCTGATTTGGCATCGACCGTGCTTTGACAGTTCCGGTACTCAGCCGAGCACGTCCTGGTAGACCTCTCGCACCAGTCGGGCCATTTCCTGGTACCGGAACGTTTCGGTCCATCGCCGGCATCCCGCGTTTCCCATTCGGTCGCGCAGTTCCTGGTCACTCGCCAGGCGTGTCACTGACTCGATCAATCCTTCGACCGATTCGGGCTGGACCAGCAACCCGGTTTCTTCGTGAAGCACCACCTCGGGTGCCCCATCGATTTCGAAGCTGACGACCGGTTTCCCGGCGATCATCGATTGCGGCAAAACGCGAGCCAGTCCTTCCCAGACGCTCGCGTGGACGACCAGGTCGGTGGCGTGGAGCAATTCGGGGATCCGTCCCGGGGGCACGAGCCCGGCGAGAACAAAGTGATCAGCCAGTCCGTCTCGAGAGATCCGGGCTTCGAATTGGTCTCGCAGTGGCCCGTCGCCGACGAGCAGGAACCTGGCACGTGGGCATTTCTCGATGATCTGTGAAGCGGCCTCGAGCAAGTACCGGTGCCCCTTGAGATTGAAGAGTCGGGCCACCTTGCCGACGACGATGTCGTCGTCTTCGAATCCCAGTTCGGCCCGCACCTCCTCGCGAGATCGTGGTGGGTCCAGGAATGGTTCGACGTCCATCCCACTGTAGATCGTCGTGAACATCTCTGGCGTCGCGATTCCCGCGTTGACGTACTGGCGAGTCATGGCATCACAGACACTGATCAGTTTCTGGCAGCGTCGTGCGGCCCAGCGTTCGGCTTGTCGGAAGACCGCCTGTGACAGCCGGGATTGTCCAAAGTGGAAGGCGGCCCCGTGGATGGTGTGGACGACTGGGACCTGTTGGCAGTGGGCGGCGGCGCGGCCAAGGATTCCCGCCTTGGAACTGTGAGTGTGGACGATGTCAGGCGACAGTTCCCGGATCGCGGTGGCGATCGCCTGGTAACTTCTCCAGTCTTTCCATGGCCGGATGGCCCTGCCCATCTCGGGAATCAGTCGTACCGCGAGACCTCTCTGGAGAGCCCATTCCTCCAGGCTCCCCTCGGGACCCGCTCCCGGACCCGTGACGACGATCACATCGTCACCGTATTCCTCGACCTGTCCCGCCGCCGTCAACAGGGTGTTCTCCTGTGCCCCTCCGACGATCAATCTCGTGATGACGTGGACAATTCGCATGGGCGGTGGGTTTGCGGTGGGGCGGGCTGGGAGTGTCAGGAGTGGTCGTTGGGCATGCCGACCGGCGTGACGGATTCATCATACTCGACCTGCATCAGGTACAGGCCACACGCCGGAGCCGTTTCGCCTGCATCGTCGCGGGTGCCGCTGGCCAGCACGCCGGTCAACTCGTCGGCGGTCATCCGGCCACGGCCCACCTGGACGAGCGTTCCCGTGATGGCGCGGACCATGTTGTAGAGGAATCCGTCGGCGGTGATGTCGATCCAGACAAACGGCCCATCGCCAGCGGGGGACTCGTCACGAACCGGCCACAGCGACCAGGTGCTGAACTGGCCGTGGCGGGCCACATCCAACTGGCGAATCGTTCGCACGCTGGTGGCCCGGTTCGGGTGCTGGGTCTCGAAGGCCCGGAAGTCGTGCGTTCCGATCAGCCGTTGGGCCGCCTCTTGCATGGCGTCGATGTCCAGGTCGGCTTCATATTGCCAGGCGTAACGATCCAAAAATGGATGCCGGGGCCGGGCGTTGTGTATCACGTAGCGGTACCACTTGCCGACCGCCGCGTAGGTCGAATGGAATTCCGCGGCGACCTCGTCGGCCTCGACAACCACGATGTCGGCGGGGAGGAAGTGTTGCAGGCCCGAGAGGATATTGCTGCAGGGGATGTTCGAGTTGGTGGTGAAGTTGGCGACCTGTCCAACCGCGTGCACTCCCGAGTCGGTACGGCCGGCAGCGGTGACCCGCGTGGCTGTGCCGGTCAATTTCTCGATCGCTTCCTCAAGACACGATTGCACGCTCGGACCGTTGGGCTGCACCTGCCAGCCGACAAAAGCGGTCCCATCGTAGGCCAACCTCAGGCGGATGTTGCGCATGACGGTGTGCCCCCGGGGCTCAGTCGAGGCCCAGCGTCTGCTGCCAATGAGCCAGCGAGTGGGACACCGGGTCGGGACCACCCGAGCCCTGGCTGCTCAGAATCGCCACAGCGTTGGTTGTTCCCAGCACGTCGAATATCGACTCGTCGATCGATGCGTGGATTTCTTGGAACTGTTCCAGGGTCAGGTCGGCCAGCTTGAGACCATCGGACTCACAGCGGGCCACCAACCGGCCGACGGTTTCGTGAGCGGTTCTCATCGGAACCTGCAGCCGGATCAGGTATTCCATCAGCGCCGTGGCGTCCAGGAATCCGTCCTCCAGCCGATCGGCGATCGAGTCGATGTTCAGCCGCGCGGTGTTGACAATCGCCGGGGCCAGTTCCAGGCAGGCCACGGTGGTGTCGATCGCATCAAAGACAGCAATCTTGTCTTCCTGGAGGTCACGGTTGTAGGCCAATGGCAGGCCCTTGAGCAGGACCATCAACTGGTTGGTGGCGGCAATCACCCGGGCTGACTTTCCACGGATCAGTTCGAGCACATCGGGGTTCCGTTTCTGCGGCATGATCGAACTGCCGGTCGTGTAGGCATCCGGCAGGCTGATCATGTCGAACTCGGTCGAACACCACAGGATCCACTCCTCGGCCCAACCGCTCAGGTGGATCGCCACCAGGGCCAGTGCCGAGGTGAATTCGACGAGGAAGTCGCGGTCGCTGGAAATGTCCAGGCTGTTGCCGGCCGGTGCATCAAAACCCAGGTCGTTGGCTGTTTGTTCCCGGTCGATCGGCAGGCTGGTCCCGGCCAGGGCGGCGGCTCCGAGGGGCGAGACATTGAGCCTTTGGCGACAGTCGGCCAGCCGCCCACGATCTCGTGCGAATTTCTCACAGTAGGCCAGCCAGTACTGGATGGCCTGGACCGGTTGCGCTCTCTGCAGGTGTGTGTAGGCCGGCAGGATCACTCCCAGATCGGTCTCGCTGCGCGACACGAATGCACGTTGCAGTTCCAGCAGCAATCCGTCGATCGTGTCGAGACTGTCCCGGACGTAGAGTTTCAGGTCGGTCGAGACCTGGTCGTTTCGGCTGCGAGCGGTGTGCAACTTGCGGCCAATGTCGCCGAGGCGTTCGATCAGAGCCGACTCGATGTGCATGTGCACATCTTCCAGTTCGACGTGGAAGGCGAACTGTCCGGAGGTGATTTCCGAGAGAATCACATCGAGTTGGTCGACGATTGCATCACGTTCGTTTTCGGTGAGGAGTCCAACAGAGGCCAGCATCCGCGCGTGCGCTTGCGAACCACGGACGTCGACCGCGGCCAAGCGATGGTCAAAACTGATGGACTCGGTGAACGCCTCGACGCGAGGGTCTGTCTCGCCGTCGAACCGTCCGCCCCAGGGTTTCTCAGCCACCGGCTGATCTCTCCTCTCCAGGTTCATGTCTCCCGAGCGTTGTTTCCGTTCTGGAGTGTTGCTCGGGCCAACAATCCACTCTAGACGTCGTTCCCGGGGAGGGTCAACCAGCGGTGTTTGGTGAACGAGGGATCTGTAAGATCGGGTGGGATTGAGAGGATTGAAAGGGGAGCGAGGGGATGTCGGAGAACCGACCGGCCGTTGTATTGCTCAGTGGTGGCCTGGATTCCGCGACCGTGTTGGCGATAGCCCGTGACCGGGGATTTCGCCCGTACGCGCTGTCGTTTGATTATGGCCAACGGCACCGGTTCGAACTCCAGGCTGCCCGGAACGTTGCGGCCGCCGGGGGGGTCGAGCAGCACGTGGTGATTCCGCTGGACCTGAGAGTCTTCGGTGGGTCAGCCCTGACCGACGACATCGATGTGCCCAAGGATCGGGGCGAGGCGGAGATGGAGGAGGGGATCCCGGTGACGTACGTGCCGGCCCGCAACACGATCTTCCTGGCCGTGGCCCTGGGTTGGGCTGAAACACTGGGAGCGACCGACCTGTTCATTGGTGTCAACGCGGTCGATTACAGCGGGTACCCCGATTGCCGCCCGGAGTTCATCAAGGCATTTTCCGAGTTGGCCAACCTGGCCACGCAGGTGGGCGTGGAAGCAACCGGACAATTCGAGATCCATTCGCCATTGATCGCGATGACAAAGGCCGAGATCATCTCGACGGGAAAGTCGCTGGGAGTCGACTACGGTTTGACACACAGTTGCTACGATCCCGATCTGCAGGGGCGTTCGTGTGGGCGATGTGATTCGTGCCGGTTGCGGCTGAAGGGGTTTGTCGAGGCTGGGACCGAGGATCCGGCGAGCTATCAATAGTGGGCGAGAGAGGTGGGCGGCATGTGGATTGCGGAGGTCTTCGCATCGATCCAGGGCGAGGGAAGATTCGCAGGAATTCCCTCGGCGTTTGTACGTACCAGCGGCTGCAATCTCAGGTGCCGGTTCTGTGACACGCCCGAGACGAGTTGGCGACCCCGTGGAGACCACCGTGACTGGGACGCGGTGGTCGAGGAGGTGTCCGAACTCGGGTGTCCTCACGTGGTGGTGACCGGTGGTGAGCCGATGTTGCAGCCCGGGGTGGTGCCGATGACGCGAGCCCTGCGAGACCGGGGATTGGTGGTGACGATCGAGACGGCCGGTACGGTTGATGCCAACGTGTCAGCCGACTTGATGTCGGTCAGCCCCAAGCTTGCCAATTCCACACCGGTTGATGATCCGGTGTGGTCGGTTCGCCACGAGGCGGCTCGAGATTCTGCCGGGGTCATCCAGCGGTGGATCGAGAACTTCGATTACCAACTGAAATTCGTTGTCGACCAGCCTCATGACGTGGCTGATGTCGAGCGTTACATCGAACGATTTCCGGCGGTGGACCCCGGACGGGTGTGGCTGATGCCACAGGCCGTCACCAGCGAGCAGATTGCCGAGAGAGCCGGTTGGATCCGCGAGGCGGCCGAGTCACGAGGGTGGCGGGTTTCGCCACGGTTGCATATCGAGTTGTGGGGCAACCGGCCGGGGACATGACGTGTCCTCCGGCCAGTCCCCTGTCCAGGTTCAGGCAAACTCGGGTCGTCGTTGCCTGAGTTGCCCCTGTAGTCTGGCGACGATGCTGGAGTGCATCTGCGAGACGCGTGACTCGGAGAGCCCGAGCGTGGCCCCGATTTCTTTCATCGTCTGTTCTTCGTAGTAGTAGAGGATCATGATCAGACGCTCGTTGCGGTTGAGTCCCCGCGTGACGAGTTTCATCAGGTCCTCTTTCTGGATGTCCTTGGTCGGGTCCTCGCCCTTGCCGTCCTCGAGGATGTCGACCTCCCGGACATCCTTGTAGCTGTCCGTTTCGTACCACTTCTTGTTGAGACTGACGGTGATGACCGGGTTGGCCTCGGTCTTCAACTTGTGGAATTCGCCCGCGTTGAGCTGCATCTCCTTGGCGATTTCCTTGTCCGTCGGCGGTCGCCCGGTCTTGGATTGGGCTCGCTTGCGTGCTGCCTCGAGCTTGCTGGCCTTGCTGCGGACCAGCCGCGGAACCCAGTCCATCATGCGGAGTTCGTCGAGCATTGCTCCACGGATCCGTGGAACGCAGTAGGTTTCGAACTTGACACCCCGGCTGAGATCAAAGGCCTCGATGGCGTCCATCAGGCCGAAGACGCCGGCCGAGATGAGGTCGTTGAGATCGACTCCCTCGGGCAGCTTGGCCCAGACGCGTTCGGCGTTGTACTTGACCAACTGGTAGTACTGCTCGATCAATCGATTCCGCAGATGCTGGTCCGTTTGGTCTTGCTTGAAATCGATCCAGAGTTGCTGGACTTTCGGATCAATGGCCTTGACCGCCATGAATTCCTCCGTGAATTGAAGTCGGTTGTGATTCCGACCGATCGCCCTGGCGGTCAAAAACATTTCGAGAACGCATCGGACACGATGACGCCCATCTCACGTGTTATCGACTTGCCGTGGCTGGAAACGTGAATTTAATTTTTTTTCTGGTGGATTTTTGAGTCGATGGTCAACTTGTGGTGACCCGGGTGTTGTCCTGGTGGTGGCAGGAACTGAAGAGTTGCTGAAAAAATGGAATGGATTCGCTGGCCTTCGGTGAGTGGTAGACGAGTCGTGTTGCCAGTTGCGAGATGGCTCGTCCGGCCGGGCTGTCCGGAGCTTGGGCGATCAGCGGTGTCCTGTTGTGGATTGCCAGTGCCATCTCGGGGTCGTCCGGAATCCAGCCCGCCAGCGGTGGTTCAGCCTCCAGGAAGATCCGTGTCGTTCGAACCAGTCGCTGGTGGATTTCTTCGGCAACCCGGGCTGACTCGGCTCGATTGACCAGTGTCTGCAGGTGCCCGCTGGCACCGCGAGACATCGCCTTGAAGGTGGCGTAGGCATCGGCGAGGGCAGTCGGTTCCGGAGTGGTCATCACCAGCACCGTGTCGGAAGCGGACAGGCAATCGGTCACGAAGGGATGTTCCCGGTGACCGGTGTCGAGGACCAGGACATCGTGTCCGGTTTCGAGCGTGAGAAGTTGTTCGGAGATGTCGGGGCTGATTGGCTTGCCCCCGTCAGAAAACTCCGACAGGCGGCCGGCGCCGGGAATGACGTGAATCCCCGAGGGGCCCTCGAGCGTGATTTCGGGCAGGCGGCGAGTTCCGGCCAGGACGTGCCCGAGGTTCCAGTAGCCATTGAGGCCACACATCAGGTCGAGGTGGCCCAGGCCGAGGCTGGTGTCCAGCAACGCCACACGGACATCGAGTCGTGCCAGGGCAATGGACAGGTTCAGTGCCAGGCAGCTCTTGCCCACACCACCCTTGCCACTTGTTACTGCGATCACCGTGGCGGTCGTCGTGGTCGAGTTGTTGGCTGCGAGTCGGTGTTGCTGTCGCTGTTCCACCAGTCCCCGCAGTCGGCGGGCCTGGTCGGAATGGAGAGTTTCGGTGAGCAGTCCATCGAGTGTTGTCACGGCAGGATCTCCGTCGATCCGGCACCAGGGGCCAACAACCGATCCTGGCCCAGGACCAGTCGAGCCATCCGTTGAGTTTCGGCAGGTTCGATGTCGTCGGGCACATCCTGCCCGGTGGTCAGGTAGCTGACCGGCAGCCCGACACGTCGGGCCAGGTTCAACATCACGCCCAGTTCCTGGGCCTCGTCGAGCTTTGTCAGGACCAGGGAACTGGTGCCGACGGAGGAAAAGTGTTCAACGGTGGCGGTGAGGAATTCGAGGCCGGCAGTGAGACTGAGCACCAGGTGAACCTCGTCGACCTTGGCGTCTGCCAGCAGGCTCTTGAGTTCTCCGATTTGAAGTTCATCGCGTGGGCTGCGGCCGGCGGTGTCGATCAACACCAGGTCCATGTCACTGAACTCGTCCAGCGCCCGTCTCATCTCCATCGACGTGGTGACCACCTTCATCGGCAGATCGATGATCTCGGCGTAGGTCCTGAGCTGTTCAACCGCGGCAATGCGGTACGTGTCGACGGTGACCAGGCCCATTCGGACGCCGTCGCGCAATTTGAGATTGGCCGCGAGCTTGGCGATGGTCGTTGTTTTGCCGACACCGGTTGGTCCGATCAGTGCAACCACGCGTCGCTGGCCCGGTGTCGCGGCGATCGAGTCGGCGGCCTCGAATTCGTCCTCGACCATTTTTACCAGCCGGGCCCGGCACAGGGCCGGGTCGGAGATTTCACCAGGCATCGTCTCGCGTTTCAGGGCAAAGACGAATTCCAGCGCGAGAGCCTCCTCGAGTCCGGAACCCACCAACTCGGTGTAGAGGTCGAAGAGCTCCGACGGAATCATCGCGTTCGGTGCTGTCGAGTTGCTGTCGAGTTGGGCGAATCGTTCTTCGAGACTGGCGAGCCGGTCCGTCATGCCGGTTGTGAGTTCCTGGGGCATCCGCGTGAAAGACTCTGCCGGCCCGGCGGGGGGGACTGTCGAGAGAGACGCGGCTGTCGGAGTGTCCCGGGATGACGAGTGAAAGGACTCCTGGAACACAACCGCCGGTGGCCCGGGGCTGGTGGTCGCAGCCATCGCGGGGGCAACGGTCCAGCCGAGGCCGGCTGTGATTTCGACCTCCTCCCGTACCCTTGTCCACGGCAGCCAACCTCGTGTTTCGATCTGGCGTGTGTGCAGAATGACCGCATCGCGGCCCAGGTCGCTCTCGAGCAGCCGCAGTGCCTCATGAATCGTTGCCGCACGGTAGGTCCTGACGTCGGGATCTGTCATTTCGCGTCTTTCGGCCGGGGTGGTGTTCAGGTGGTCGGCTGGTCGTTACCCGGCGGATGTTGTGTCTGGTTGAGGGGAACTGGAATTCACGCGGCCAGGCGGCGTTGTGTGTCGGATGCGGGTTCTTCGAGCGAGATCGCCAGTGGCCCGAGCGATTCGACCTGCGTGTCACGAGACACTTCTTCGACACTCATCACGATCAAACGTGGCTGCTGGTCGCAGAGGATTCGGCTGACGGAGGCCCGGGCCAGCGGGCTGGAACAGAGGACGACGACGGGTGGAGCGTCGGATGATTGTCGTTGGCAACGTTCCGTGAGGCTGGTGGTGAGTCGTTCGGACAGCCAGGGCGCCAACCAGGTCTGTAGCCCACCGTCGGAAAACCTGCTGTGGGCTTCGATGGTTTCCTCGAGTTCGGGATCAAGCGTGACCACTTGCAGGCGTCGTTTCTCATCACGGTGGAGTCCACAGATGGAGCGGGCCAGGCGGTGCCGCACGAGCTCGGTCAGTTGGTCGGGGTCGGTTGTTGCGGGGAGCAGGTCGCCGAGAGTTTCCAGGATTGTCTCGAGGTCTCGGATCGGGACCCCATCGGCCAGGAGGTTTCCCAGCACGCGATGCAGCCGTGACGTGGGAACAACCGCGGGCACCAGTTCCTCGACAAGTCGAGGAGCCCGTTCGGCCAAGCGGTCGATCAACCGGTGGACCTGCTGGCGTGTCAGCAACTCGGTGGCATGACGTCGAACAACCCGGCCAAGGTGCTCGAGCAGTCCGAGGGCGGCGTCGGGATGCGTCGGCTGCACACGACCGTCCGCGATCTGGGCGCCTCGCAAGGTGAACTGATAACCGTCGGTGGGCAGGCCGAGGTTGTCGCGGACCAGGACTTCCGGAAGCAGAAAACCCAGTTCACGAGCGACCTGCTCGCGAATCTCGCCGATTCGCTCGATCAGTCCTTGGCCCTGGGCCAGACCCAGCAATCCACTGCCCAGCTCGAGTGCCAACGGTTCGACGAAGGGACTGGCGACAGCCTGGGAGGTGGAGAGAGATTTGCTCCCAGTTGGTGTGGGCGGCGCCGCGTGACTCTCCGGCGTGTCCGCGGCGGAACTGCCGGTCGTGTTGAGATCGGCCCGTCGACGAAACAGTGCCACGCCGCTGATCAGGCAGATTCCGGCGAGAGTGACGAGTGGCACGGCGGGCAGGCCGGTCAGGGCCAACACGACCAGGAATCCCGCTGACAAGAACAGCACCTCGGCCTGGCCAAAAAGCTGGTTCACGATCGCGCGGGGCAGGTGGCGATCGCTCGAGGAGCGGGTCACGATCAATCCGGCGGCCAGTGAGAGCAGCAGGGCTGGGACCTGTGTCACCAGCCCGTCTCCGATTGTCAGTCGTGTGAAGATGTCGACCGAACGAGACAGCGACAGTCCTCCCTGGACCATCCCGACATAGAGTCCCCCGGCGATGTTGGTCAGGGTGATCACGATGCCAGCGATCGCGTCACCGCGAACGAACTTTCCAGCTCCGTCCATCGCTCCGTAAAAGTCGGCCTGGCTTTCGAGTTTGTCGCGACGGATCCTGGCCTCTTCTCCGGTGATCAATCCGGCCGCAACGTCCGAGTCGATCGCCATCTGGCGACCCGGCATGGCGTCCAGTGCGAAGCGAGCAGCCACCTCGCTGATGCGACTCGAACCGCGGGTGATGACCAGGAATTGCACGACGATCAGAATCAGGAACAGGATGACTCCGACGGCGATCTGGCCGCCGGTGACGAAGTCACCGAATGCCTTGATCACGCCGCCGGCCGCCTCGATTCCGTCGGTGGGCGCCCTGGTCAAGATCAGACGGGTGGAAGCAAAGTTGAGGACCAGGCGGAGCATGGTCGCGCCGAGCAACAGCGTGGGGAAAACGCTGAAATCAAGTGGGTGTTCGACATAGAGGGTTGTCAGCAGTACCAGCACCGCGAGCGTGATGCTGGCAGCCAGCAACAGGTCCAGCAGCCCGGGAGGAACCGGGATGATGATCACCAGCAGCAGCGACACCACGCCGGCGGGTACCAACAGGCCTCGCCACCGCAATGCGGCGTCGCGCAAACCGAGAGTCGCCTCCGGCGGCATCCATGCCTCCGAGACCAGGGGAATTTGGAGAGAAAATCTGAGTGTGAGAGAGGCGGAGTGATAATGAATTGGTGGGGGGAGTGTCCAGATGGGTTTGGGTGGTCGGCGTGGACTTGACCAACTGTCTCGGCTTGGGTGAGATTGGGCCGAGCCAGTTCGCGATCGTGGTTGCTTCCTGCTCTTGCCAGAAAACTCAAGGTCTGCCAGATGAATATCACTCGAAACGTACGATGGGTATCCGCAGCGGTGTTCGTGTCGGCCCTGTTCACGCCGGCCGTTCCGGCCCAGCAACCGATGCCCCTGGAGGGGCACAGCGACCCGGTTTACGATGCGGTGTTCACGCCTGACGGGAAATGGGTGATCACAGCCAGCTTCGACAAGACGCTGCGACTGTTCGACAGCCAGAGTCGTCAGAGCGTACGAACGATGTCCGGGCACACCGCCCTGGTGCTTTCGATCGCGGTCCATCCCGACGGTGACCGGATCGCCTCTGGCGGCATGGACAACACGATCAAGATCTGGGATGTGCCGAACAACTCGCCGACGACCAGTTTCGGGGGGCACCAGGGGGCTGTCCGTTCCGTAGCCATCACCCGGGACGGCCAATGGATCATCAGTGGTGGCAGCGACAAGACCGTCCAGGTCCGGGCCACCACCGATGGCAAGACGGTGCGTACCCTCGCGGGACACGTGGCCCCGGTGGTCGGTGTTGCTCCGCGGGGCGACAACCTGCAGGTGGCGACCGCGACCGAGGCGGGGAGGCTGCGGCTGTTTGCCCTGGCCGATGGGAAGCCGGTTGGAGGAGCGGTTGGTGCCCATCCCGGGCCGATCACCGGCCTGGTGTTCGCTCCCAACAACAGCTTCATTCTCACCAGTGGCACCGACGGTGTCGTCCGCAAGTGGCCCAGCACGCTGCCGGCGACGCTGGCCGCGGTCGGGCACACCGGGGCGATCACCGCCGTTGATGTTTCGGCCAACGGCACGACAATCGCGACGGCGTCCGGGGATAAGACCGCTCGCCTGTGGCAGAGGAGTGACGGGAAACCGATTCGTCAACTCGAGCCGCATCCGGCGGGGGTCACCGCGATTGCGTTCAGTCCCAATTCCAGCCAGTTGGCCACCGGGGCCGCCGACCAGATTGCCCGGCTGTTCCAGGTGTCCACCGGAAAATTGTTGAAGGCTTTTCCGGCCCAGGCTGGACCGATCACCGCCGTGGCTCTCTCGGCCAACGGTCAGTTGCTGGCCGCCGGCGATCGGACCGGTTCGGTCGTGGTCTACAAGATCTCTGATGCCAGCGTGCAGGCGAAGGCAACCGGTCACACCGGGGCGATTAGCGGAATCGCCTTCACGCCAAACAGTGCGCAGGTCGTGACCTCCAGTCGAGACAAAACAGTTCGAGTCTTCGCGTCCTCCGACGGCAAGCCGGTGAAGACGATCAGTTCACCGGCCGAGGCCATGTCGCTGGGCCTGGCGGTCAACGGAGTCCAGGTCGCCGTCGGCGGATCGGACAAGGTGGTTCGCATCTACACGCTGGCCGATGGCAAACTGGTCAAGTCGCTGGCTGGCCACCAGGGCCCGGTGACGGCCGTTGCGTTCAGTCGCGACAATAACCGCCTCGTCAGCGGGGCAGGTGATGGTCGCCTGCGGGCCTGGGACCTGAAGACCGATCGTGTGCTGCAGTATTTCCAGACGACCGGGGCAATCACGGGGGCCCGGTTCAGCAACGACAACCGCACGATCGCTTTTGCTGGAACCGACAAGGCCGTCCATGTCGAGTCGATCTCGGTCCAGGCCGTCGTCGCCGCAGATGATATGGAAGTCATCTCGATGGGCCTTTCGGGAAACAGCGCCGTGCTGGTGACCGCTGGTCCCGGTGGGGTGAAAAGTTGGAATGCGAGCAACGGGCAACCGGTACGGACGTTTGTTGGCCTGCCGGGTGGGGGCCAGGTGGTGACGATCAATGCCGCGGGCAACCAGGTGGCTGCTGCCGATGTGAAGACCTTGTGCGTGTGGAATGCTGCCAACGGGGAATTGCAATTGAAGATCCCGACGGATTCTCCGTTCACTCGCCTGGCCTACACCGGGGATGGCAAGAAACTGCTGACTGTGGCCCGCGACAAGTCGATCCGCAGTTTCGACCCGACTCCCCCCAATCCCAAGCCACCGGCCGCCCCGTCGCGTGATGTGGCCCAGTTGCTCAGTGGTCACACCGGTGACATTCACTCGTTGGCACTTGGAGTCGACAACACGACGATGGTGACAGCCTCGGCCGACGGGACGGTCAAGACCTGGAAGGTGGCGGCCACCGGGTTCTCTCAGAATTATACCGGACATGGTGGCTACGTGGCCGGATTGGCATTCAATCCAGATGGGACCCGGTTGGTCAGTGCGTCATCGGACAAGACGGTTCGGTTGTGGGATACGACGACCAACAAGGTGATTCGCACGCTGTCGACACAGCCGTCCCAGGTGTATGCCGTGGCGTTCAGTCCCGACGGCAAGTTCGTGATCAGTGGTGGAGCCGACAAGACGGTTCGCCTGATCGATATTCAGACCGGCGTGGAGGTGCGGAAGTACACGGGACCGACCCAGTCGATTTACTCGGTGGCGTTCAGTCCCGACGGCAAGTCCATCGCGGGAGCGGGGGTGGGACTGGGCGGCAAGCGGCCGGTGTTCCTGTGGCAGATCGACAATCCGAAACCGTCCAAGCAGATCGATGGACATGCCGGCGACATCTACCGTGTCCGTTTCCACCCGACCAAGGCGAATCGGTTGTTGACAGCCGACTACACCGGTGTGATCCACATCTGGGATACCGGAAGTGCCAAGAGCCTGTTCACGACTCGTTTGGCCAATCCGCCCGTCTACTCGGCCGCCTATTCGAAGGATGGCAAGCAGATCGTCGCGGGTGCCCGTGATGACCGGGCGTACCTGATCCCAGTTCCCGCCGCGGCACAGTAGCCGGTCCCGTCGGGGCACTGTGGCGGGGATGTGTCGCGGAGCAAATTGCTCGTGGCGATGCGAGACTGGAGGTCAGGCGAGCAGTTTCTGGACGACCTCGCCCCCGACGTCGGTCAGGCGGAAGTCGCGTCCCTGGAAGCGGTAGGTCAGTTTCAGGTGGTCCAGTCCCAGGAGGTGCAGGACGGTGGCCTGCAGATCATGCACGTGGACCTTGTCCTTGACCGCGTAGTAGCCCAGGTCGTCGGTTTCTCCGATCGTTGTGCCGCCCTTGACGCCACCTCCGGCCATCCACATCGAGTACGACTCGATGTGATGGTCACGGCCCAGCGTGTCGCGGGGTTCACCCTGCGGTGTGCGGCCGAACTCACCTCCCCAGACCACCAGGGTGTCGGCGAGCAGGCCGCGTTGCTTGAGGTCTTTGACCAGGGCGGTTGCCGCCTGGTCGATCTCGGCGCACCGCTGATCCAGTGGCTTGCCGAGGTTCGTGCCGGGGTTTCCGTGGTGGTCCCAGTCGGTGTGATACAACTGCACGAACCGGGTCCCACGCTCGACCAGGCGACGGGCCAGCAAGCAGTTGCGAGCGAACGATGATTTGGCAGGATCGACGCCGTAACTCTCCAGCGTGTGCCTGGATTCTCCCGAGAGATCCATCAGGTCGGGGGCGCTGGACTGCATCCGGTAGGCCATCTCGTAAGTGCCGATCCGGGTCGAGATTTCCGGGTCCCCCACCTGCTTGAGGCGGAGTGCATTGAGCCGGTTGACGGCACGGACGAACTGCCCCTGGCCCCGGCGATCGATACCGTCCGGGGAAGACAGGTTGAGGATCGGGTCGGCCCCGTTGAGGAAGGGCACGCCCTGGTATCGGCTGGGCAGAAATCCACTGCCCCAGAGGGGGGTTCCACCGCGGGGACCCCGGGGACCGGAATGCATCACGACGAATCCGGGAAGGTTGCGAGACGGACTTCCCAGTCCGTAGGTGACCCAGGCTCCCATGCTGGGACGGCCGAAACGGTTGAAGCCCGTGTTCATGAACAACTTGGCGGGGCCGTGGTTGAACACCTCGGTCTTGACGGTTCTCACGATGGCCACGTCGTCAGCGATGGAACCCAGGTGAGGCAGCAGCGAGGAGATTTGCTGGCCACTGTCGCCCCACTGGAGGAACTGGCGGCGGGTGCCCAGCAACTTGGCGTCCTTCTTGATGAACGCAAACCGCTTGTTCTCGACGTAGGAGGCAGGGATCACCTGGCCGTCCATTTGCTGCAGTTTCGGCTTGTAGTCAAAGAGTTCCAGTTGGCTGGGACCACCGGCCATGAACAGGTAGATCACCCGTTTGGCCGTGGCCGGGAACTGGCCAGTCTGTGGCGAGCCGGGGCCCCCGGGCCTGGTGACCGCGGCGGAGGCTGAGTTGGTCAACTGGCCATCGGAGAGCAGTCCGGCGAGCCCCAGTGAGCCGATGCTCAGCCCGGCGTTGCCAAAGAAGTGCCGCCGCGTCTGTTCGCGGACCAGCAATTGTTCGTCAACGGAAGCCGGGCGGCAATTGTTCCGGTTCATCATCGCATCATTCCCTGGTGATGAATTCGTCAAGATTGACCAGCACACGACCGACGGATGTCCACGCCGCGGCCTCTGGCGTGTCGATCCCGTCAGGGCGCCTGGTCGGGGCGACCCGTGCCGCGTCTTTTTTGGACAGCGAAAAGCGTTGTCGTTGTTCGGAAAGGAACTCGACCAGTGCTTCCATTTCCTCTTCCGCTGGCTCACGAGACAGGCAGATCCGGAAGCCGAAACGCAGTCGGTCCCGGTCAGTCGTCGGCCCGTCTGTCAAGATTCTTGCTGCGACACCCTGGGCCAATTCGAAGAAGGCCCGATCGTTGGCCAGTGTCAGGGCTTGCAGCGGCGTGTTGGATCGACTCCGCCGGGTGCATGTCGTGGTGGCATCGGGAGCGTCGAATGTCGGCAGGAATGGGTAGGGGCTGGAACGCCAGAAGTAGGTGTACATGCAGCGTCGGAAACGGTCTTCCCCCCGGGCCTCTGGCCACGACTTCTTCTGTTGGGTCAGGATGTAGATGCCCTCGGGTTGTGGTGGGTAGACGCCCGGACCACCGATCTTGTCGGAGATGAGTCCCGAGGCGGCCAGTGCCGTGTCGCGGATCGTCTCGGCTTCCATTCGCATCCGCGTTTGTCGGGCCAGCAGGCGATTCTGGGGATCGCGTTCGAGCAGCTCGGTCCGTGTTGCCGAGCTTTGCCGATAGGTGGCGCTGGTCACGATCAGGCGGTGCAGGTCTTTCACCGACCAGGCACGATGGATGAACTCTCCGGCGAGCCAATCCAACAACTCGGGATGGGAGGGGACTTCGCCCTGCAGTCCGAAGTCGTTTTCGGTCTGGACGAGTCCCAGTCCGAAGAAGCGTTGCCAGAATCGGTTGACCGTGACCCGGGCGGTCAGCGGGTGCTCGGGGTCAAACAGCCAGTGGGCCAGATCCAGTCGCGTGCCGTCGGCAGCGGCGGTCTTCATCGGTGGCAGCACCTCGGGCACGCCGGGTCGCACGCGGGCGCCCTTGCGGAGGAAATCGCCACGGATGTGGATGAAGGTCTCGCGTGGCGTTTTTCGCTCGCGGAGAATCATCGTGGTCGGGATCGCCTTCTGGATCGTGTCGAGTTGTTTCTTCAGCCGGATCACGGTGTCAGCCAGTGGTGGGCGGCCAACGTCAGTTTGACGGTAGGCGTCGATGAGCTGCGCCGACTGAGCCTTTGATCTTTGCTCTCGCGGCGTCCGAGCAATCGCCAGGATCGGTGACGGAATTTTCAGGTCCGCGGGATTGGCGGTGCTCACCGAAACACGAAAACGTCCGACCAGGTAGTTGGCCGACTTGCCGAGTTGGGCCATCGACAACACCAGCTTCGAGCCGCCGGGGTGTGCAATCGGCCTGTCGGGGAAAAAGATCGCCTGGCGATCGACGTTGGGAGATCCCGTCTTGGTGTTGATGGCCCAGCCGGTGTCCGGTTTGCCATCGATCGTGGCGGCGACCGGGTACCCCTCCTGCGAGTGGTCTGCCACGGCCGAGGCGATCTTGATCGGGCTGGGCTTGGCGTTGCCGTTGATCGGGGCTGCGGTGAGCGTGACTTCGCTGAGAATGAAGTTGCCATTGGAAGCTCGCCCGGGACCTTTCGATGGCAGGCTGCTGTGGGTCAATGCCTCGACGCGGACAGCGGTGATGGAATCCAAGGGGGTTTCGAGTGTCACGGTGTATGTGTCGTTGGCCGGGACACTGAAGTCGACGATCAGTGAGTTGTCGTCCAGTCGAGTCAGGACCGCTCCCTTGGCCGTGGTCCACTTGACTGGCTTGAGGGTGGTGAACGAGCCCGCGTCGAGCGAGGCGAGACGTTTTTCCCACGCCGGCAGGCCCGCGGCAAATGTCTTGTCGTGGGCGGCCAGGGGTTTTTCCGCCGCGGCGATCGCGGTCGTCAGCCGGGACTGTTCGGACGCCTGCTCGGGCGAGGGGACAGCAATCTTGGGACCTGACGCGTTGGCGTCGTTGTTGTCCTCGCAGTTGTTGAATACGGCGAACAACCGGTAGAAGTCGCGTTGTGAGATCGGATCAAACTTGTGTGCATGACATCGTGCACAACCGACCGTCAGGCCCAGGAAGACGGCACCGGTGGTGTTGATGCGGTCGACCACTGCGTCGACCCGGAACTGCTCGTCATCGGTTCCACCCTCCTGGTTGATCAACGTGTTGCGGTGAAAGCCGGTGGCGACCAGTTGGTCCAGGCGGCTCTTTGGGATCAGGTCGCCGGCGAGTTGTTCGGTCGAAAAGCGATCGAAGGCCATGTCGGCGTTGATGGCATCGATGACCCAGTCACGGTATTTCCAGATCGAACGGGCTCCATCGATCGTGAAACCATCGGAGTCGGCGTAGCGGGCCAGGTCGAGCCAGTGCCGTCCCCAGCGTTCCCCGTAGCGGGGCGAGGCGAGTAGACGGTCGACCAGCCGGTTGTAGGCTCCCGGGCGAGTGTCGTTCCGGAAGGCATCGACCTGTTCGGGCGAGGGGGGCAGGCCGAGCAAATCGAGGCTGAGTCGGCGGACGAGGGTGACACGGTCGGCCTCGGGCGAGGGCCGCAGACGCTCCTTGTCCAGGCGAGCGAGAACAAAAGTGTCGATTGCATTGCGAACCCAGGCCGGGTTGCTGACGGCCGGCAGCCGCGATCGGACGACCGGCTGAAATGCCCAGTGATCACTTTGACGCCGACGCGAGGTGATCTTCTCGTCGGAGGGAAAACGGGCCCCCTGGAGGATCCACGTTTTGATCAACTCGATTTCACCCGCCGCCAGTGGCGGCTTGTCGAAAGGCATGCGTTCGAGATCGTCGGTTCCGGTGAGAGCCTGGAACAGCAGGCTCTTGGCGGGTTGCCCCGGAACGATGCCAACGCCGCGATCGCCACCTCGGGTGGCCAGTTGTCCGGCGTCGGTTCTCAACCCCGACATCGTCTTCGTGGATCCGTGACACCCGTTGCAGTGCTTGGCCAGCAGCGGCTTGATCTGCTTCTGGTAATCGATCGGAGGGGCTGCCGATGACACCGGCACAGCCAGGCTCAGGCAGCACACCAGGGCCGGCAGGGTCAGGCTGGGAACAGGGTGACGGGCCATGGCGGGGATGTCCCGGGGTGGGGGGAGGGAGGTTCGATCCTCCCATGATATCACCGGCCGGGATGGACGGGCAACCGGGGTGGAATGT
>MDTE01161392.1_pt1 | contig 19665 bp, 8 predicted proteins | sample 811231 | NCBI WGS metagenome assembly MDTE01 (sample SAMN05326651, study PRJNA326480) | marine metagenome | isolation source: seawater | place: Indian Ocean: Red Sea | collected 2010 | reverse complement strand
GATCCACCACCACCTTCAATAACAACAGCAGGAGTTGAAGTATAACCAGCACCTGGGTCAGTTATCTTGATCTGACTTAGTATTGATGTATTGAAGAGTTGTAAGTTAACAGGGAAAGTAATCTCTGGTTTTAAGGTATAGTCGTGTGAGTAACCGAAACCAAATTCATTATTCTTAAGTCTCTTAATCTTACCAATATTACCACCAGTTAGGAATACAGATGCACCAGTACCTTCAGCAGGAATAACAACATTTACAGCACCACCAGAACCTGCAAGTGTTTGTCCTAAAATACCAGGTATGGCATCAATATCAATAGATGCTATAGTATATCCTTTACCTGGATCTGCTACTTGAGCATTGGTAATTGTTCCTGAACCAACCTCATCATCTACCTCAACAGTAATGGTTGCTTTACCACCTTCACCATCACCTGCAACAGGGACATCATAGTAGACACCTGGAGCATATTCAGTACCTCCATCAACTACTACAATCTTCTCAATCTGTCTAAATGATGCTATATCACTGATGATAGGTAACTTCTGATAGAAACCACCTGGAGACACAAGTTGAATTGTATTGATAGGTCCAACTGCTCTTGTGGAAGTAGTTGAATAATATGAATAAACCTGATCAAACTCATCAGTTCCAACTTCAGCATTGTTTCTTTCTGGTTCCTTTAATAATTGGAATTTAAAGCTAGTATCTGTTGGTACTTCTGTTACAGTAAATGTACCTTCAAATGGAGTGGTGATAACATCAATGAAGGATAGAGGTCCAACAGGTGAGTCACTACCAGTCCTGGATGGATCGAAGTAGTAAGAGATATTAGTTACATCACCTAATACAGAGAATTTAACAAATGGATACTGACCAGCACCTAAAGGAATACCTGGTGTGCCAGATCTCTCAATATTATTAAATGAGTATTCTAGTTTATATTGGTTATCCTGAGAGAATGATAGGTAGTAACCGAAGTTAGAAGTATCAGATACATCAAAGACATACTGATGATTTCTAGTAAACTCTAGGGTTGGGTGCTTCGCATATATGTTAACACTATTGATAGCGTTATTGTTAAATGCTGGGTCACTTACAGCAGTATCTCTAATACCGAATGTATACTCTCTAGATCCAATTACCTGATCAATAAAGAATGATCCATTAAACTGAGTGCCTTGGAATCCTTCAGTAAAGATAATACTACCAGCAGTAAAGTTATGAGCACTATTTGATGTGCAATAGACATACTTGGTGCGATTAGTTGCAGTCCTAATAATATCCTTCTCTAAACGTGCTGTAACACGAATCTTCTTAACAGATGCTAATCCACCTATAACTACACTCTTCTCATCTTCAGCAACAGTTATATTGCCAGAGTTAACACTGATAACGTCTTCTGGAATGTATAGTGAACCAGGATGGATCTCTATAATCTGTACTGTATAGTTGTTACCTAAGTCATATCCTAGGTTTCTAGCATAATCACTAATAGGCTCAGAGGTTGATACAAATGTCCAAGTTACACTACCATCTGAAGCATCACCAGTAGTATGGACAGGAGCAGTTGTACCAGATACACCAGCACCACCACTTGCTACCTCATATACATTTAACTTATGTCTTACACGTTGTCCAACAACATACAATAAACCTTCATCCCACTCAAGCATATCACTGCCTTGATATTGTGGCATTGGATATGGATGAGTAGTTAAATCTAATGTAAACTTACCTGCATCATCTATGAATACCCAGTTAATTACTCCATCACTTGCTTGACCAGCAGTATGAGTAGGTTGAATTGTACCTGATGTACCAGCACCTAGTGCTTCATAGATTTTCTTATCACTGTATACTCTATCTCCTTGAGCATATACTGTAGCAGCTTGCCAAGGACTTTCTGGTTCATCAATATTGAAATATTGACCTTCTATTTGGTTTACATCAGCAACATCAGTTCTAAAGCGATCATCATCGTTGAATGTACCATACATCTTACCAATCTGATACTTATTACCGTATCCAGGATTAAGTAAAGTGCCCTCAGGTACCTTTACAATTGTGCCGTATGCTTGAGTAACTCCAGCACTATTGAATTGCTGTATGATAGCACCCTTAGTTAATTTAATATCTTGATTAAATGTAAACTCAAGGACATTATCAATCTTCTGATATAGAGCATCACGGATATAGAACTTACTAATTACATCAGCACTAATCTGTAATGTCTTACCTAATGGTGATGGAACTGTAGAAGTCTTAGTTGCATACTCAGACTTAGTTGTAGTAAAGGTATATGTTCCAGGTATAAAGGTTGCTGCAACCTGTGACATATCCAAGATCTGAAGACCACCAGCACCTAATTCCCAAGGACTAAATGCAGATATGTTTAGATCAGCCCAAGTGGTAGGAGTTTCAATATCACTAAACTCTATAGTTGACCACTTATCTAATCCAGTAAGAGTATAAGATGCTCTCTTATCATGGAGTCTATCAAACTTAATTAAGGCAGAATCTGAATTACTTGTAGTAACAGGAATCTCTTCTGTTGGTAGTTGATATGCAGTATTGTATGGAGCAATATCATCTACTACAAAGTCATCAATCCATCCAATGAATGAATTACCACTTACAGGACCAGAATACTTACCAGCAAGAGTTACATCAGCAACATTAATATCTGAAGTGCTTTGATAGTTACAAACTAAGTTTCCATTTAAGAATACTTCATACTGATACAATCCAAGAGACTCTTCTCTCTTCTGGAATGTTACATGGCACCATGCAGCACCACCAAATGTAGTCCAGTTAGTAGCAACAGCAGATGAAGCAACTTCTGTTGAATTAACGTAAATAACGAATTTCTCAAAGTTACCACTTGTGCTATCACCATCCAATTCTACTTGAATGCTATCACCTGCAATAGGAGTTACATCAAAGAATATTGGTTTGGTATTCTGTGCAGTATGTTGAGCAGTTGCTAAAGAGAACCATGCTCTATAACTCCACTCCTTAGTAGAAAGATTTAACCCAGGAAGTTTAATAGGGCAGATACCACTTAACTTAAGTGATCCAGAACCAAACTTCTGAATAGATGTGTCAATCCAAGCATTCGCAGTAGTATGGAATGCCATTGTTGCGAGATCTTGCTTAGTAAAGTCATAATCTCTATCAGTATCATCATTAAAGCGATATGCTGCTAGTTGATCTGATTGTTGTCTATCTACAGCAAGAATGCAGTCTCCAGAGTTATCAACTGTATGCCACTTAGTCTGGAATCCAATTTCAGCAGTATCATCAACTTTAGTCTCTTTAATTACAGTACCATCATACTTGAGATAATGTATTACTGAATATCTCTGATTTTGTGCTTCTATGATATCGGTGACTAATGTATAGTTACCAAATACGTCTAAACTGATTCCAGCGTGTTTGATGGAATCTACGTTACCAGAAACTGTAACTGTCTTACTCCAAGTCCATGCAGTGTTAGCAGTTGCAACTGGGAACTTATTAATCTGTATTTTCTCCCATTTGGATGTAGCAGAGTTATAAACGTTCCAAATCAGGATAACATCGTCATAATTGTCAATAATGAATCTTGGGTCTCTTACATATCCACCAACGGTAGGAATCTGTCTAATCCAGTCAATTTCAATGTTTGCACCATCATAGAAGAATACACCAAAGATACAGTCATCATTTTGGTCATTTACACCAACAAACATGAATCTGTCATTTGAGATCCACTTAATTTGGTGCATCTCTTCTGAATCATCAGCAGAAGCAAGTTTACGTTTTTCTACAAGATCACCATCAATGCTACACTGAATAACCCACATATCGTTAGGATCAGGTGAGTTACTATCAGTATAACCACAAAGGTAAATACGACCATCTTGGTCTAGGTCTAAATCTGTTACCCAGTCCCTTCTAGAAAGACCTGAGATACCTGCAATTGACTTCTGCCATAGTAAGACACCATCAGGTGCATTTGCATTATTAAATCCAGATTCATACTTACCTAACCAAACATCAGGATTATACTGTGAATTGTTAGGATCATAGCTTTGACCAACAACATATATGAGGTCATTCTCAGGAGTATCGTCAATATGCATCTTGACGAATTCTGCCTTCTTAGTGCCTCCATTAGTAGGGATTAAATCTCTCTCCCATATAAGTTGGCCTAAGTCATCAAACTTAGCAAGAATTGCTGACTGATCTCCATCTGGTTCAAGGACACTACCACAAATGTAAGTATAACGTTGTGCAGTAGTTATTGAGTGATGTATAGTAACTTGACCAGTAGCTTCCTTATATTCAGTTAACCAATAACGAGTTTTCTTAAATTGTTGTGGATGTGATACTCTGATCTGTGGAGGATTATCAGCATCGTATCCATTACCAGAGTTAATGATATTAACATCATTAATCTGACCAGTCCCTTCTAATACAAGAGATAACTCAGCATCTTGTCCAGAAGCAGTAATTAACTCAAATGTAGGTGGAATATCAAGATTATATCCAGTACCTGCTTGAGTAATATTAATTCTTTCAACACCAGCAACAACCTTAACTTTAAAGATCTTATTGGTGTTATCAATTACAGGACGAGAATTTACAATGATTTCGTCTTGCTGTCTTAATTCATGTCCTACAGATGTAGTAATTACACCGTAAGGACGGTCACCTATTATCTCTTTCTGATAACCAATAATATTCTGACCTTGGACAGATTCGATAAGAGCAGATGCACCAAATCCACCAGTACCTTCATTATCGAAGAATACAGTGTCATTAACCTGATATGACTCACCTGGGTTTTCAACAACGAATCCGTCTATTTGAGCATTCTCAAATTGAGTAGTTGTCTCAACTTCAATATCAACCCTAGACTCAGCAGAGACCCTTGGGAAATAATCATATATCTGTAGAGTTGCCTCTTCAGACATCTCTAATACTTCTTGTTGCTCATTAGCATCAATCAAACCATCATTGTTAGAGTCTTGTATTTCAAAGATAATAGGATAACCTTCTATCTCAGTAGTAAAGACATCTGCCTCTTGGTTTGGTTGACGATCTACATCGATGTCAACATCGGTATATGGGTCTCTATAACGGACAACACCATCAGGAATATTCTCTTGTGTTGCTACCTGAGAGAAGTTCCAATCATCTGGAAGTGAGTTAAATTGAGGACCACAAATGTATGGATACTCTGGAAGACCTGCTTCACTAGCATCAATAGTTACAAAGTAAGCATATGTGCCATCTGGATACTCTGGTGTCTTACAGAAACGACCATTATAGTTGTCTAGGTCACCAGACTGGAAATCGTAGTAATAGTCATCTACAAAGGTACCAGCAGCATATGTGGCAATAGGAGGACCATCTACCCTAGAAGGATCAGGATTAGTAATCTCATCATATACAACGTTAGTCTTCAGTTTAAAGGAAGTACGCATCCTTCTGATACCACTATTTGCATCAGTAGGATCAATGTATCCATATGGACCATATATTGGGTTACCATCAAACGCCCAGCCAATAATAGGTGAGTGTTGGAAGTTAGATTCTAATTCTTTAAATGTCTGTGTTACAGGATCCAAATATACGTTGTCACCAACAACATATCTTAATTCCTTAGGATCTGATAGGTGAGCATATTCACCACCAAACTGGTTGTTATATCCAGTGAATACATAACCCCTTGCATTATCAAATTTAGTGTCAAGATCATATTCAAGGTTTTTATTCCACTGATACACAGTAGGTGTAAAGGACGCTAATTGACCCACTGCTTCGAGTCTAACGGTTGTTAAACCTTGTGTATACCCAATACCCTTGTTGGTGATAGTTATTCCTAATACACGACCTTTGTCTTCTCCAATCGTGCCAATAGTTGCTTTAGCAATAGCACCGAAACCATCACCATTAATGATTACAGTAGGTGCTGTTGTATATGATTCACCAGAGTTAATAATAGCGATAGATACGATTCTACCGTTAATAACGATAGGTTGTGCTAGAGCACCTTCACCAGAGTTAACCTTAATAGAAGGAAGTGAAGTATAACCACTACCAAAGTTTGTTACGTTAACACTCTGAATAGTACCTCTAACGTTAGCAGTTGCAGTAGCCCCACTACCGCCACCACCTGTGATGGATACTAAAGGTTGTGTAGTATAATCTTTACCTGGTTGCTCTACTAGAATTCTTGTTACTCTACCACCAGTAATAACTGCCTGTGCAGTAGCACCGCTACCATTACCACCAACAATAGAAACTAATGGTGAAAATGTATATCCAGATCCCCCTTCAGTTACTTCAAAGGAGTCTAGACTACCATTAACTACAACTTCTGCCTGAGCACCTGATCCACCACCACCTGTAATCTCTACATTAGGTTTAGCACCAGCATCATAGTTAACACCTGAATTAGTTACAGTGATAGATGTTAAAGGACCATATTGGACAAATTCTCTAGATTTGTAAGACCATATAGAAACACCATTAATCCAAGCACCAATAGGTGTTCCTGGATCAACTGTCTTACGTTCTGAGATTGTCTGGACTGTTCTGGGGAATCTTAAGAGTTTCCTTTGGTTTCCTGGGATGAGAGCAGACCCAGTGAAAGGACCAATCTTATAATTGGGTAGACCAGAAGCAGCAACATAAACATAGCTATCGTTGAAGAATGCATTCTGTATATTAGTAGTAAATTCACTAACAACCTTATTAATGGAGTTAATATCAGATTTACCTCTGTTAAGGTCAACTGATAACAGGATATTACCACCAGGCACTATCTCTGTTGGTACTGCTATTTGATATGAGAATGTAAACTGGTCAATTCTTGATGTGACAGTGAATGTGCCGTTGTATACAACAGGGTTAGCACCGTATATTGTAACTTGGTCAGATACCAGTAGACCATGAGGGTTGTCACAGACTACAGTAGCAGTCTGGTTATTAACACCACCAGGATTAATACTAGTGACCTGAATCAGTTTCTTGACGTTATATAACCAAGATTGAAGTCTTAACTCTTCAGCAGTAGATCCAAGGTTTGCTACCTTTAGTTTATCTCCTTGAAGATAATATGACCCAGTATCATTAAGAACTGTTGTACCTGCTTCAGCGATACCTAACACTCTTAACTTACATTCTGCTGAGGTACCTCTATTAACGTAAACATAGATATCCGACTGGACTATAGTACCAGGATCCCAATCTTCAACGATTCCATTCTTAGACCTAGCACACTCGATGAACTGGTTTAGGGACTTCTCCTTATACTGGACTTCCTCTTCATCATTGATTCTAATAGTACCATTTCTCTCGGGCCATCCAATTGTGCTGTCAACCGTGATTATCTGACCATCTGTAGAAAGAGGCTCAACAAGACGAGTTTTATAAGGAATAATGAAACTACCAACCAAGGTTTCTTCAGATATCGCCAACTCGTAGATAGTATCTGTTCCTTCAATGATGGTGATGACATTTTCGATAAGGGCAGATGCAGCAGTAACACTAGTGTCTACTTCATCAGCATATTGGTTAATTTGTGAGTCAATAAGGTTGCTTGGATCACCTTCTATCAACTCTGCACGAAGAATAGTGTCCACAACCCAAGTAGCATGGGATGGACTAATAATTTCGTCTTTTGGATAGTAAAGATCAACATCTTCTCCAAATAAGATCTTGAAAAGATATTGAGTTGCTAATTTAGTACCTTTTGAGATATAGAAGTCGGTAATATTCTTAATTACCTGAACTGGGTTAACTTTGGAGAAATCAATGTCCAAAGTAGGCAAATACTGCCTTCTAAACTTATCAAAGACTTCTTTAATGAATAAAGAGTCTAAATTGGTTACATAAGACCCAGCTGGGTGATTTGACTGTCTTAGAGCTGCTTCTCCAGCATATATCTCATTATGAAGATTATCATAAGCAACAGGACCAGAAACACCTCTAGCACATCCTAAAAACGCACTAGGAGCATAACTTTCGCCTTCTTCGATAATATCGAATCCTGTAACTTGATCAAACCCAACATCTACAGATGCACGTGCTGCACGAGGTTCTGCGATGTATATCTTCGGTGGAGACTCTTCTGAGTAACCAGTACCGAAATTAATGATATTAATGTCTGTTATTTCGCCATTGAAGATAGTTGCTTGTGCTAAAGCACCAGTACCTCCAATTGGCACCCCATATCCGTCTTTTCTGTCATCTACGATATAAACTGAAGGTGCATCGGTATATCCTTGTCCACCAGTCAACATTTCGATATTTGTGACTGATCCAGATGCTACAGTAACGTCTAAAACCTGAGCACCGATAGGATCGATTATTTTAGTCCTAGGAGGGGTTAAATACCCTCTACCACGGTTTGTAATCTGAATTTCGTAAACTTGACCATCCTGATTGATTTTAGAGATTGCAGTGGCATTAATACCACCATCAGGAGCCTCATCAATATAAACTAGGGGAGGATTGCTATATCCACTACCCATTGAAGAAACAGTGATGCTATCGATGTTTACACGACCTTCACTGTCAATTGTTGGTTGAGTTATGATTGCTCCACCAGGATTCTTAAATGAAATCGCAGGAATGAAGTCATAACCACTTCCACTGTTAGTAATGGTCAAACTATCGACCATTCCAGTGGTATCGTTAACTGTAAGAGTTATTTGTGCTGCTGTACCATTAGGATCACTTGGTTGTGCAACAACTGGGATTGGAGGGTTATATGAGTTGTATCCTTGTCCACCATCGATCAAATTGATGTCTTTAATACCACCAATCAAAGATCTAGCAGTTGCAGCTCTACCATCGTTACTTGTGATAGCAACTTTAGGTGCAAAGTCTAATCTATACTTAGATCCACCATTTTTAGGGATTAATGCCCCAATTGTGCCATCATTAGCAACCTTAGCAATTGCTGTTGCTCCTGAACCGTAAGAAGGAGCAATATATTCAACAGAACGAATATGAATGGCATCAGCAGCCCCAATCTCGTTTTTGAAGATAACTCTATCTTGGAAAACGGTAAAATCTTCATAAGGGACTTGTAAACGACCATTTTTGTTAATTATTAGTCCAATTTCCGAAGTTGGAGTGTATGAAGACCCATTTACTCGTAATGGATACTCTTTTGTGTTTTGCCACTCTTGCCAAGGAATAGAATCGGTTACAGTGATGGTTTGATCGGAATATCCAACCAAATATGTCAATCTAGTGAATTCTGAGTCATCAGCACCAGTCCTATCTCTAGGTGCTGTATCAAAACGTATATTAAACCCTTCAATGAAGTAATCTACGTTTGGTACCAACATTGTGTTGTAAGTAATCACAATGAGGTGCTCTGCTGAAGGAGGAGCGACTGGAGTACCTAAAAAGCTTAGTTGGAAGTTGTTTTCAACACCATCAAACAGTGTAAATGGGTTTTCTAGCTGTTGCTTCTTCTTATTAAACTGTGGGAAAGAGATCCCAGGAGTAATAATAACATCAGGACCACGAGTAACAGATTCATAGTAAATTACCTCATTATCAATCATCAAGGATCCATTTTGACGCTGGAATCCGTCAATTTCCTCAACTTCTATCTTTTTATCATCTAATCCAATTTCGTTCAGCAAACTAGTTGAACTTGACAACTCATCAGAGGTATAATTGTCAAGATCAAGGTATCTTAGTAAATTATTAAGTATATCGTAAGGACGACCTGTTTTCTCCTGAGACTTATAGTATTCAAACAAGAAATTGACCAACTGTCGGTCTTCCTGACGAATAAACTCAGGTAGCTGATTTTCGACCCTATCAGAGACGTTAATATTCTTCGTAATCGGCATCTATCTTAGAAACAGGATTCGCTGACTGGATAAGTGAATGTATCACTTGGATAATCAATGATATTTATACCCCCTAGGTCACCGAAATTATAACCATTAAAGTTATTAGGATCGAAGGTGGGGATTGCTACATCGTTGATTGTATAGTCAATTGGATTGACTGAGGGATTAAATATTGTTGGATCTACGCCAGGTGGTACCGCAATTGATCCACCAGCAGGTAAAACTTGGATAGGCAACCTTTCAGTGTCATCTGGAGTGCCTTGTATCGCTATCGGACCAACACAAACCTGACCACTACCATAATCTACACTTCCAACAGAAGGATTTAGCGTTAATTCGGTTTCATCCCTTGTTGTGACCAAAATTAAGTTACCTTGACCATCATCTCTAATATTTACAGGCACTAACACCTGATTGGTGACATTTGTTGACAAACCAGGAGATGAAACTGCTACAGCAGTCGCTCCATCGGTCAAAGTTAGATTTACAAGGTCTTCTGTGTATCCAGTTGCATAAAATGTCCCAGATTTCACGGTTGAGAAGGATGGTTTACATTTTCCACCTGTACCATCACCAGAATCATCATCTGTTGAGTCACCATCGTCTTTTGGACTACCAGCAAACCCTGAAGGGTCATAAAGTGGGTTACCAAAGTCTAGACATTGGGTAAATACGTTTCCAAAGGTGAATTCATCAAGATTTTGACCTAAAGTCATCTGTGTAACGTTACCAGAGATGCTAGGATCGCTACTATCAACCATCGCACCAAATTTAGACCCATCTATGCGTCCATTGAAGCGATTATTGATACCTGCCTTATTCCATTGGTCAATTCCTTGTAAAATCTTAGTTCCTAGTTGAGATCCAGTCAAAGAAGTGTCATTTCCATTATAATAAACGTAAGATTTCGGAATAACGTAAAAACTTGTAGGGTCAATGATGACAGGATCGATTGAAGCGATAGAATACTTCAATAAGTCCTTTTTAATCTTCTGTTTTGTCGTCTCATTGAGTTTATTTCCTGTTTTTGGTCTAATTGCGACGTAAACCTTACCATATACAGGAGGAGATAGTTTCTCACCCCCATAGGCGGTCACAGACGCTGCCTGGGGGTATATTTCAGAGACTATATGCTCATAATCATTCTCAGTAACTGCCCTATTCTGGGTTGCATACGCTCTAGGTGCTCTAAACTTGACTGAAAGTGATGTTTCACGATTTTCACCGTCTTGAGCAGCATCCTTAGTCGATAATCTTATGGCATTTGGACTAATTACACGATTATCAGAGTCAACTACGTTACCAACGAAGTCAAAACCCTTTGCACCGTTAGCTTCAACCCCATCAGTGGACACATATGTGACTTGAATGTATTCACCATCGATTAATTTACGTCCAATTGACCCATCTCCGAAAACAAGACGGTATCTCATGTCATCTGTCTCTTCCAAATAGTAAATTCTGGAAGTTGCGTCAGCATTTGTGACATTTGTAGCAAGACTATAGGTATCAGTCTCTGAAGATTGAGCAGTTGGTGAAATATCTACTGTTAAAAGACCAGTATCGACGTTTTCATCGGGAATAACGAAGTCTTGCTTCCTAGTATAGTCAACTGTATAGTTTGCAGTAAGCAAATTACCTTGATATACAAGGACATTATCGAAAATTGCCTGTCCAGTAGCAGTATCTACTGAAACTTGGATGTCTTGAGTGAGTGCAAAGGTATAACTATCGTTATCATTGTCTGCAACAAAGACATCACCCTTCCTTAGGGTAGCAAATTCTGGAAAAGTAGTGCCATTTAGTGATATTGTAGTCTGTGCAACCAATTTGACACATGCTCTAGGTGCTTTTATTGACCTTGGAGTGTAATTTAACTGCTTTGCGATCCTTACAATGTTATCTCTGACCGTTGCAGTCTCTAAAAATGCTTCGTTTAACGCCATGTTAGCGTTAAATGCTGTATAATATGTGTTATATGCTAGTATATCGATCAAATATGACGCAGAACTACCCTCAAAATCATAATCGGTAAACTCTTTTCGTGTCCGAAGGTATGATTTTATGGATTCTTTGATTTCAAAGAAGTCTAAAGACGTTAATTGTGAAGGAATTGCTGGCATTTTACGCTCTCTCTAGGAGAAATTCGACGTTTTGGGTTTCTGATTCACCCACAATGGTATAATCTATACCTATTTGGACTGAATTGATCTCAGAATCATCACGAAGTGCGACACCTGTTACTACAATACGAGGTTCAAGTCTAGCTAGACAGTTGTAAATTTCACTTTTTATGGTATCTACTGCAAAAGGATCCCAAGGTTCAAACAAAAGTGCCTTAACTTTAGATCCAATGCTTCTTTGAAAGGGTCTTTCACCGAACATTGTCAGAATTAGGTTACGAACTGACTGCTTTATAGCATTCTCATTCTTAACCACACCAAAATCACCAGTATTAGGATTCGCTTTAAAAGACACAGCTAAGTCCTTGAATCCTCTACTGACATATTTTTCTGATCTGAACCTGTAGGTGGGCATTCTTGTCTACTTTTACTAAGATATTTATCACATCTTGGGTCAGTAATTAAGTATTTACAATATTCCCAACCGTTTTCCTTAAAGGAATCGGACATATCGACAGGTCGTTCAGGATATCCCATTAGTTTGACCCTATTATGTTTTATTTATAGGGTTTTCCGACTATTTTCCTTGACCTCTATACTTCTTCCTTGCTCCATTACGTGCAGAAGCAGATAATTTCGTGTTTTTTGAGTTTCCTTGCCTAGTTTTCTTAGGTTGTGGCTTAGTATAACCACCAGTTGAACCGTATAATGCCATAATTTTGGATAAACTACTATGATGATAGCACAGTTGCATGCCCCCACGCAACCACAGATGAACAAGGGTAACTCCAACCAGGAAATCCAACTCCTAGAGGGTCTAATATCCTTGCAATAGGTAATTTCAAAGCAAATACTGTTAAAGTTGTTGCCATAACAATCCTAGTATGCCCTACACCCCCTCCATCTTCGATTGTAAGGGTGCTACACGGTATAGGAGTGGGGGTTGGACACATCGCTTTACCGCAAGGACACATGTACACAACAATATTAGTACATACCGCTATATGCGGTGTGAATGTATCACCCAGTAACATAATGGGAATCCTATTCACTAGGACAGTTGCCCTATAAGGTGTAACAGGAAATATAGGAATTAGGGGTTGAGGAGGCCACCAACAGGTAAACTCCTTAATGACTATGCTGTAGGGGATTGGAGGGGTGCCACACGCTTGTACAGAGTGGACAGTGGATGGTAAGCACAATCCATGACCACTACAGGGTAGTCCATTTAAAGATGATACTGGTAGTAGATATCCAAATGCCATTATCTTCTAGGTTCTATAATGTCGTTAACGTCTTGACCATCTGTCCATGATCCCTCTTCACTACATTCATCAAAGAATGGATTACCGTAGTTACGCAACGCCCTACCCAGGGCGATAACTCCACCAGTGAGGTAGTTTCTTACTACCATGGTACCATTATATGTGCCCATAATCAACCTAGCGTTACTCTCACTACCTATAATCCTATTAGGTGGTATTGCTATAGAAGCATCCATAACTTTATCTAGTGCTAGACAAGGGTTGTTGTGTAACTCAGGAGTATTACAATAAGTTTGACCTGCTATACCATTACCATCTGCATCATATCCACAGTATACAGTAAGAGGACCATCAGATGCATTAACATTCCTGACATAGGAATCCCAACACTCATTAGGTGGCACACCATTAGTGCATGCTGCTACGGTTAATGCAGTATAATCTACAGAATGCGGTGTACCTGCTGGATCATTTGCCGTAGGGTGACCCAACCATGTCTGCACTGCTTGACTACTTGTTATATTATCACCAGCCCACATCTGTAACTGTTCCAGCTCTGTATACTGAGATCTATTGTAGTCGTAGGTGTTTTCATCTAACCCCACAGGTACAAATACTTGGTTACCTGGATCCTGAGGATCCCTGTAGCATCTACCGTCTATACTACTACGCTTACAAGGCCATGTCCTCTCTCCAGAGTTGTTTGGTATATCTCTCTTCTCCTGTAGGAAAGGCACTGGCATCTCCCTCAGGAATTCCATAAAGTTTGCTCCCTGACTACCGCCCACATATCCTTCTATTTCCATTGATACTCTGAAGGATGCTTCTTTCTGCTCAGATGCACAATACTTATACGGTAACCATCCAAATGCTTTCTGCTCTCCTTCCTCGTTAGAGGATAGGTATGCACACGGCATATCAAACCAACGAGTAATATTATAGAGCCTAGGTTGTGAGACTGTTATACACCTTTCTCCACCTACACCACCGTATAGTGAGGACATATTCTCACCAAAGGTATCTACTGATTGTGCACCAGTGTACACATAAGGCATAACATTCTGCTCAAACCCTATAATACCACCACCGTCTTTAGAATTATCAAGACCAGATAATACCTCAAACTGTCTACCATCAGGCACACCATTAGAGATCATACCCTTAGCATTAATCTCAATACAACTCTCTGGTAGGTTAAAGCAAAGTTTTGTTACATCATCATCTATACCATCACCTGCTGCTCTTATGTAACTGTCTGGTACCTCAGCGTATACATGACTAGGTGAGTTGTTAACATGCTCAGGTTGTGGTTGAGCACCCATAGATGATTTAACATATCCCATAGTCTCAGCATCCATATTCTCACCTATGGTCTGCACCTCATACTGAGGTTGCTCTACTCGTGCAGAAGAGTACACTGCATCCTCTTTCTCAAACTTATGATTCCACGCTTCCTCCATCTTTCCATGCATTGCTTCCCGCTTCTCTGCATCAGGTCCAGCAAGACCTCCATCAAATGCTAACTTCTCAGGATCTACAACGTGCACCTCAGGTACATTTGCTTGGTTATACCCTGATCCACCATCTACTATTCTTACAGACTTAATTACTCCTCTCTCATCTAATAGTGATATCTCAACCTCTGCTGTCTTGAGTTGCATAAACTCATTATCCTTATCAGCAGATACAATACCATTCAGTGTACCCCATTTACGACCTGCACTCTGCACTTCTGCTAATTGGTATCCCTTATCTTTTATTGGATCTCCTATAGCAGTATTGTACTGCGGATCCATAGTTAACTTATCTTCCATGAATTCGGAAGTATCATTAGCAGAGAAGTTATCCATCTGCCGTGGATCCATTACTTTTATAATAGGATCTACATAACCCATTCCACCGTTAATAACATTCACGGCAACTATGGTACCATCATCTCCCACTACCGCTTCTAGTTTTGCCTCATCCATCTTACGGTGCGGTATCAACGCCTTAGGATCGATCTCAACTTTCCAGTAGGATATCTTCTTAGGGAATTCATACGTACCACAGAATGCAGACTTATTGGGTATACCATATCCTGCTAATACCTCACATGTGCCACCATCACTGGAAGTGAATTGCTGCTGATATGAGAATGTCTCAGGATCTACTACTCTGTCTATATTCTGCACTCTAGTCTCTAGAGTGTAAGTACCTGCTGCAAGTGTCATAGGGATTACTTCACTACCCATACCACTAGCGTAAATGATCTGCCTGTCTATAAGGATATTATTACTAGAGTCCGTGAGTTTAACGTATCCATAGTTATCAGACTCTATTGCTAGAGAGTAGTCTCCACTAGCAGGTATAGTAATTGTCGCAGTGTGTACCTGCCATACACCAATATAAGGATCAGTTGCGTCATCAGCAGGTTTAATAGAGTATATACCCCATTGCTTCATAAAGTTTGACCACGGCACTGCGGTATTAGTTGGTGCACCTATAGCAACCCATGATCCTTTCTCCGCAAGTGATGTAGTTACCTCCGCACTATCCCAGTTAACTAACCGCCATGCTACGCAAGCAGGGTTAACATACCACTTATTATCTCTACTGTTATCCCATGTTAACTCCATTACTCCGCACTTAAGCTCATCTCCGAAGTAATAGCAATTAACTATATCCCATTCATTAATCTTTTCTCCGCTATTGAAATCACCACTCCTAGTGAGGTAACGGAAGAATATCATATGTGTGTCAGTATCAATAGTCCAGAAGGATTCATTTACACCAACGCTACTCTGGTCATGTATTGATAGTTTAGTCTTAGTAGTATTCCATACATCCGCATTGATCTCATAGAAGTGACTGTGATACGTCCATACTGGAGCACACTGAGGACATCCTTCAGGGTCAGTAGTATTAGGACAACACTGTGCATTACTAAGGATATACTGAGTAGAGAATATAGGACCATTCCAAGGATAAGTCGTATCATATAGGTAAAATACAAACTGGGAGTCATACATATCCTCGAATCCCAAATAGCGAGGTATAGCACCCTTTACAGCACCACTCAGACCGTAACTCCACTCAAATAGTGCTTCATTATCTAATATGTCTACATTATCAGGCCATCCCCAACCTAGTATATTAGGTGGACCTTCTACACTATTTCCTTGATCATCACGCATCTGTCGATACATGAACTCAGTCCATGCACCCATACCATTTACAATGCCATTCCAAGTTGCTTGACTACCAAAAGTATAGTCATACCATCCACTCTTATCAATACACTGTCCAGTAGGTCCAATCCTACCTACATCTACAATAGTATCCGTAGGAGAGTCCTGAGCACGGTTAGCAAAGGCATAACAGAGTATACCTTGATACACATACTCTTTATCATGACTACGTGCAGGGTCTACTGGAGCACCTTCTGCTATACCTTGTAGATTAACCTCTCTTTCAGGCTCTGTGGTATAGAAATGATCAGGGTCTGGATGTAGATACTCATAGAGGGGTTTAGGTGCCTCTCCAGGAGAGCAATATGCTGCTGCAGCTGCCTCTGTAGTAAACACATACCCTAGAGTCTGCACTTCTAGGTATTTGTCTCTTCCACAACCTGTTACAGCAGGGGTATTAGTCCCTACACAGAGTTGAGTATCGTCAGGCCAATAGGAATACCATGCCTTAAGAGGCACACTATTCTCTACTTGGTTAGACATTACATAAAATACTGGTCTTCCTTGTCTAGGCTCTGGGTTATATCCTGCTGCTGCTCTTTTCCAAGACTCATTCTCACATCCTAGGTTAACTTTATGGATCTGAGGATCCCTAGTATACATGTGGTCGTCTTTACTACCTCTATACCACCTGTATACCCCTTGACGCTCGTTTCCGTTATTACTTACATTAGTTAACTCTTCATCACCAATATAGTGAACATTATCCTTCCCTAGTGGCATACTCCCTGGTCCGCCACCATCAAAAGTTATACTATAATCCATACCAGTGCCAACACCAGGATAATCTGATGAGGTATCATAGTCTCCACTCGCAGGTCTTTTAAACCCTTGAGTAAAGGCACCAGTTTTTATAGGATTAGGATAACTCCTGCCTGTTTCTTGAATATAGGCTGGCACTATTTACTAAAGTGATCTTCTAACTTATTTAGTCTCTCTTCAAGGAGTTTTATATTTGCCCCCTTATAAGCAACTGGACCTTCATTAGAGTAGATATCATCGAATAATTCTTTCATATTAAGATACCTTTCACTTCCCTCAGGTTTATATTTCATCATCTCAGCACCTGGGGGAGGGATTTTTTGGATTGCGACCTCTAAATTCTCTACTCGTTTGGTCAAGTTTTGTAGTGCTGTGCTTATATTCTCGAATGCCCAAGTAATAAATTCTTCATCACTTTCAAACTTTGGAGTTTCACTCGCCATTTTTTTCGATTTTTTTAAACGCTAATTTTTTATTAAGTTAATTATATTGCATACTACCAATATAGTCAACATTATCTGATTGTATCTCATTCGTCTACCTTATGTAAAATAACTGATCCGTCAGTTTCCTCTTCATATTCTAGCACAGTGCCGATGTCCCAATTACAATCTCTCATGACATCTTCAGGAATGTGTATAAAGTTATCCCCATACTCATCCTCCTCTATAGTTAAGGTGAATCTTTTCATATGAATTATATTCAGTTGTATACTGCTATGTAGTGTTTTCCCTAACTATACCTACACAACATGTCTGATATCTCTTATAGACCCCTCTACGCATGTCTACAATACTACTCTTCTCTTGCCATAACTGATGAAGTAAGAATCCATCACCTAAGTAAACCCCACCGTGATTGGGTGCTCTCTTCTTAAATTTCTCTTCGTCTCCCATTACTGTGTCGTATACCTTAAACAAGAGGAGATCACTCTTCTGTAAGATAGACATGTCCAGTAACTCTCCCCATTCAGGTCGTGCTATCCAAACCCCATCCTCTTCTTGCACAGCATCATCCATGAAAGATGTATATAACCCTGAGAAGTCCTTCAGAGACCTTCCAAGGCGTGTCTGGGCATATTTCTGCACAATTCCATAGCACCCTGGATATCTCCTACCAGACCAAGGGAGTCCTAGCAAGTCTGCGAATTCTTCCTCTAACTCTCTCTTGCGAATTTCTCTATCGTTTTCATTTGCTATGGACATAAAAAACCTATGGGGAATTTTTTTATATTGGAAATTTTTTTATTTTGCTCTCGATCCTATACTTTTGTAGGTTACACAAACTCGAAAAGTTAATAACTGTTTATATACATTTAGTGCATATACAGTTTGTGTTAATTAGTGCATGCTAATATACACACGCTAATTAACACATAGTGCCTACACAGTTCTTGTTAAGAATCGCTGCTAAATTGCGTTGCGTCCAATAATGCTAACTTCTCAGATTTGAATGGTCCGTTCTTACAATTACCTGGATAATCGTATGCCCAAAAATGTTTAGAACCGTGTGACCACAATTTAACATTTACTGGTGGAATTGTCTGAATTGTTGTTACTTTAGACATGTAATTAGGGGGATAATTGTGTTATGCGGGGTGTGGGTAATCGTTGCGGGGTTTGTGATACTTTTCCACATAGTCTGTGGAATCGTTAACATTTTCCCTCCGATACTTTGTCTTGGATTGTTTTCTCTTTTCTCGCAAACTCTTCGCCCTATTTGATGAATAGAGGTCGTTACGTTTGTAAGATCTTCCCATTGTAATTATGGCAACAATAGTATTATATAGGCAAAAATGTGTGGTGTCAAGGTGTTAGCGAGGATTGGCATATTTCTTAGCAGTTGTTGACAAAAAAATCTCGCTATGTTACGCTCTAAGATAACACTAACTAGAGTCCATATTACATCCGTTAAATAACACAAACCTATGTTTATTTTGACATTTTAAATATACACTATTTTTCCACAATCCTTCCGCTAAGTGTGGAAAACTCTCTTCTAATTGTGGATTGATTGTTGTTAACAATGGTGAGTTAATCATCTTTTGAAAAATAGCAATTAAGGGCAAAAAGTGTCATAGTATAAGTATCACTATCTCATGTAAAGATATCCACCATTACAATCAACATTGTTATAACAATCTGTTGGATTAGTTAACAAGTTATACCTTACATGTTTAGCAGGTTTATTCCAACTTTCGGGTTTAAATACATTGCCATTCTTTACATCTACAAAGCAATGTACGCTGTTATCAGTAATAACTTTGTAATACTTTCTTCCCTTCTTAACTGTTACATTGTATTCACGATTATTCCATCTTTGAATATAATCATTTTTTACAATCTCTGCTAGTTTGTATACTCTTTCTTCTACATCTTGCTCATCATTAACTATAGTAATGAGATCGTTAATT
>MDTE01112671.1_pt1 | contig 19675 bp, 23 predicted proteins | sample 811231 | NCBI WGS metagenome assembly MDTE01 (sample SAMN05326651, study PRJNA326480) | marine metagenome | isolation source: seawater | place: Indian Ocean: Red Sea | collected 2010 | reverse complement strand
TGACCGTAAGGGTTTAGATCCTCAACAGCCATATCATTGCCCTTTACCTATCTTTGCAATCGCATCCATGTAGCTATTACCAACTCCAAAATCAAAACTATCAATAGGAATAGATACATACTTTTCCATTTCTACAGTATCACCATCAGGTGTTTCTACTTCAACAAATTGTTTCTCTAATGCGAACTGTGGTATGCCACCTTTAGAACTAATTATAAGTCTACCGCTATCTTCAACTTTCATGTCCATGTTGGTGTTTGTTTCTACCAACTTTTTAATCATATCTGCCTGAGCTTGTGCGGTAATCTTTGCGGCTTCCTCAATTTGTTTTAGCTTAGATTCAAAGATAGCTTCGTTCTTCTTTGCCTTTGCTGCTTCGATAGATTGTCTGTACTTCTGGTCAAAAATAGTACGTGCGTTTAGCTTAACTTCTCCTGCTGACAACCCTTCTAAACCTGGAATAGCTGTGCCATCAGGACGTATAAAATCAAACTTACCGTCAGATCTAGGTTGTACCAACGCACCCCCACCAGTGAACGCATCCATCACAGCGTTCAGTCTAGCTGGATTACCCGACATTTCAAAAGACATAAGTGCGTCTTCTGATTGTGCCACATAAAGCATTGAGTCAAGCACCATAATATCAGCTATACCTTTTTGATACTCTGGTCTGTTTATTCCTGTAAGTCCTGCTCTTTGCATATTCTGTAGAGTCTGAGCTAAAATGTTTCTGTTCTGCATAGCTTTCTGAAACTCAAAGCCTAACCTGCCAGGAACGTTAGCTAATTTCTGGATTTCTTTTGCACCGTTGTCTGGTGTCTTTAGTGTCTTAGTTACAACACTATCATCTTTACCTGCACCAGAATCTGTAACCCCTTGTGGATTAACATTCATAGACCTACCAGTGTTGTCTACTGTTGTCTGATTATTTGTAACAACAGTACTTGGAGGTGCATTTGCAGTACCACCAGTATTACCTGTAGTCGTGGTAGACGTTCCAGGGGGTGGGCCAACTGTTTGCACTGGCGGTTGATTACCACTAGCAGGATAATAATAATTACCTACTTTACCTAGATAGCCTTGTAGACTTAAAAACGCTTGGTTATACGTATTTACTGATTTGTAATCGTGATTCTTAGCAAACTGTTTAACGTCTTTAAGTGAGTTAATACCTATAAATTTGCCGTATCCATCATTGTAAGCAGCTCCTTGAAATTCAGGAGCTACTCCTTTGAATCCTATTAACCTAAAATACAACAGCCCAGCTGTAATTTGATCTCTGTTATCGCTTAGTTGATTAAAGTTTTTTGGTAGCTGAGCTGCAGCTTGTTTTAGCTTTGCCCACTCTGCAGCATCTACACCCGCTGGAGTTTTTCCTGCATAAAAATCTTTTACATCTTTGTAAGCAGATGCTTCTATCTGCAATGCACCTTTAGCTGGGCCTTTTGTAAAGTCCACGCCGCCAAAGTTAGACTCAATCGCCAACAATGCTAAGGCTTTACCTTCGTCAACACCAAGCAACCTAGCCTGCTCTACAGTCATTTGCGACTGGAGACTTCTAAACTTATTATTATCAACTGCTTTTACTGCGTTGTTTACAAACTTATTTCGTACAGCACCTGCGCCTGCTTGTGTTTCAACAGTTGAGGTTTCAGGCACCAACTCAGTATTAAGGATACCTTTGGCACGACCTTTGGTAAACGCATCTGTCAACGCAAAATTAGGTCTGCCGTATCTATCTGTAAGTTGGAAGCTAGTACCATCACCCGTAACATCTTTGATGTTGTATTCAACACCGTTGTGGACAACAATCTTACCACCGTTTTTATCTATAACTTTCCAAGGAAACCCTTGTACATGCAGTTCTTGTTTTTCTTCATCTGATGCATTAGTGTTTTGCGTAGTACCTGAAGGCATCAACACTGATAAATCTGGACTGCCAAAGTCTGGCTGTGTTATCTGATCTACAGACGCATCGCCTTTTTGATCTCCAGGGACAAGTACTGTCTTACTAGTATCTAAACCTGCTACAGGAGGCGTGTTCAAATCATCAGGTATTTGATCTTGACCTTGGGATACACCCCCATCCATATCAAGAGTACCTGTATCAGGATTCTGTATGGGAACATTCTTCAGACCTACATTTATCTGCCCACCTAACTCACTAGTATCAAATTGTGCAGGAGGAATTTGATTACCCATCTGCATCAAACGGAAATTTTCTTCCCGAGTCATACGTTGGTTTTCTTCACCCAAGCGTCTACGATTCATATACTGATTTGCACCAGTATTAAATGCGTCTACTTCCTGTGGGTTAGCAGGAACCGCAGATCTAAAAAAATCTAGTAGAGCCATGCTTTCCCCCTATGAGAACTTAAAGGTGTTATTAGTACCAAATAAACCATCCCTTAGTCCTGCACGATAAGCATCATTGCCATCTCCGCCTGATACTCCAAACGCTCCAAACATTTGGTTTAGCCCTTGCTGTGCAGCTGATTTCTTTTGCGCTAGATTTGCATATGTCTGGTTAAGTCCTGTCAATGCAGCACTATAATTACCGCCCTGATTTGGGAACGCAGAAGATGCTTTGTTCAGATAGTTAGCCTGTTGGTTAAGACCAGCTATCATACCTCTATCATAAGCTGAGCCTGTATTAGCGGCTGCACCAAGGTTAAAACGTCTTTCTTCTGCAGCTCTTAAAGCTGTGTTTGACGGGTTAATATTACGCAATGCATCTCGCTTAGCTATACCTGCTTTCTGAGAAGCTCGACCATAGTACTGTCTAGCCATTTGTTCTGGATCAAATCGTTGACCCATAGCGTACAGCTCGTTTGCTCGTTTCATTGCAAAGTCATAGGCTTCTCTATCTCTCTGCTTAAGTTCTTCCATCTGCTCTTTTTGCAAACGCAGTAATTCTTTTTCTTCATCAGACATATCACCAACGCCCATTACCTCTGCGCCAATGAGTTGAAGTCCTGCTTGAATAGATACATCTGCTAAAGCTCTAGGATCAGTAAACCTAGATTTTAGAACAGCACCTGTATCTGCGAGTGTATTTCCTGTAAACTGGGTATTACCATATGCTGCCTCGTAACTACCAGGGCGTACATTTGCTCCTACGTTTCCTGCATTTCCTACGTTTCCTGCATTTCCTGCATTTACAACTGTATTGTTTGCCCCTGTGTTCATAACAACTTCGTTTCCAACACCTGGATTATTGGGCTGGATATTAGCCCCCATACCATCGACTCTAGTATTAGTAGCACCTGTGTTAGATAATCTAGCACCAACATCACCTGTGTTAGCTCCACCATCTACCAAAGTCTGAGGCTGATTCACTTCTACGTTGGAAGGAACTCGATCCATACCATACGTTACATCCATACCTGTTGGCTGACCTGCCGCAAACGCATCTGTATAACCAGCGTCTGGCCTAAACTCAGATCCTGAGAATGCTCGATTTTGGAATGTAGTGCCGTCTACTGTGGAACTTCCTGGATTGAAATAACCTGCAACACCACCTGACAAACCGCCCATCAAGGCAGATCTGCCAATGTCTTGTCCTGTGATTGCTCCTGTTGCAGCGCCGAGTCCAGCACCAACTAAAGCACTACCCATAACCGACCCAACTGCCGCAGACAAACCAATAGAAGATGCAATGGCTGGGGCTGCAATAGGAATAGCAATAACCGCAGCTACTGCTACAAGTTTTTTGAACCCGCCTCCACCATGTTCGGTGTATGGTTCTAAGTTAATGGGTGTTAGCGCTGTGCTACTAACGTAATCAATCTTTTTCATCTGGAGCCTCCGTTAAATCTAATCTCATATGAGTATATACTGGTTTGAATCCCAACCGTTTTATGACACGCTCCATTGCTGGATTGCCAACTAAACCCTCTATAGCTCTAACGCCATTCATGTACGCCCAACCTAAAAGTTTTTCCCAGTATTTATCTGAAAGAGATTTTAGATCAGAGCCGCCTATGGCTAATAAGTTAAGAGCTGGTAAATTAGGATATATACGTGGTTCAAACACTAAAACCAATTTGATTTCTGGTTCTGGCCCAGCATCTGACTTAACGACAATAACGTAGTTTTGAGCTGCTAAACCCCTCTCATATATATGATGAGTTTCTATTTCACCATGTGTTGTTTCATCTAGGCAACGTTTGATATATGGCTCTGCATAAGCCCAATACCTATCGTAATGCTCCTTAGTGCTTAGGAGCAAAGGCTCAAATGAGTTCGATGGGAACTCTACTACGTTAGCTGACTTTTGAACCATTGTTTGCCTGTATTAGTTTATCAAAAAATTCTGTGCCTTTTCTTGCCACAACTTCTTTAGGTATTACATACTCACCTTCATGGGCCATGATAGGGATGCCACCACCTGGGTTAGGACTATCTTGTGGTAACGCACCACCACTTCTCATACTAGGCATGCCCTGCTGCATAGGCTGCCCCATACCTGGAACTTGTTCACCCAATGCAAGTTTACATGCAAGTATAATTATAAACGCAAGCCCTTCATCATATTCTAGAGGTAGATCTTCTTCTTCCGCTAAGCCGTTGTTAAGAGCAAACTGCCTTAACTGTGGATAAATGCTAGGATCTTGTACAGCAGATTGTGCTAGCTGTAGTCCCATATTTAGTTGGTCAGCATTAAGCTCACCAGCGACAATAGCATTCTGTAATTCTGTAGCTAGAGCTTGGATTTTCCCTGGATCATTCTGAACAGTTTGAGCCATTTGGCCTTCCATCTGTTCGGGTGTCATAGGAGCTTTATTCATAGGCTGCGGCATACCTTGTTGCACGGGCATACCCCCAGGGCCAACCATGCCACCTTCTTCAAATGCATAAGGCTGAAAACGATAATCTAAAGCTGGGACTGCTTTATTACCTGTACCTGTACCTGTAGGAATAGGCCGATTAACAGCAGCCATATTAACCATCGGTAAGTTGCCACCTTTAATTAGGTTTTGTAAAGCTGGCGGCACATCCAGTGTAGGCCCTAAATTTGGTGCTTGTGCACCCATCGGTCTACTTTGAGCCGCTGGAGCTGCAATCTGAGCAGTAGCAGCAGTAGTGCCAGTGGGTTGCGCTAAGCTAGACGGCGCTGCCTGCATTACACCCCTACGAGATACATTTACTTTAGTTCCGCCAGAGGTAGTTTGTTGCAGCGTATTTGTGCTTGGACTCAACCCTCCTCTGCGTCTTTGTCTTCGTCTAAAGCTCATATGTACCTCCTATGCTCTACCTTTTAATTGCGATATTAACGTATCTAGTGCTTCTCTAGTAGCAAAAAGATCATTCATCAATATCTGCACATCATTTAATAATTTTATATAATCGTCATAATCAGGAACTTTTTGACCAGATATGGTATACCCAATTCCTTTTGCATTTACTGCTAATGCATCTTGCTGGCCAAGAGTGTTAAGTTTTATTTGATCAATCGCTACAGCTTTACTAGCTAAATCTTCTTCCCCACGAGTACCCGTAAGTAACTCTACGTTTTCTTTTAGCGCTGTCACCAATACTATAGTTGCGCCTCCAGATAAATTCCCTTGTGGTACTGCTGGTATAGCAGCGTAACGTGTTGCCATTATGATGCCCTCAATCCGAATGGCGTTTCACCTAAGTGTATACTTCGTATCCTAGCTGATCCAGCCACTCCCACTTCAAATGTATCACTTCTGTAACCTGTAGGCAATCTAAATATGTTGTCAGATGATATTGTGTTTTCATAAACTAACACTTTGTTAACCCAGAATCTAAAGGTAACAGGCAGTGCACCTGGGACATCTTGTAAGTAAGATGTCAAGTTATCTTCATTAATAGGCGCACTGTTAAGTGTGCCAAGTTCTGCTATACTAGCGTTATTTGCGTTTGCAGTAGGCCCGTTGACAGTTCCTAACTGTGCATTGTTTGCCCATACAGTAGTATTTGTTACTGGTACTTGTGCATTAGCCGCAACAATAGCGTTGGTTTGTGAGTCAGGCGTTGCGTAATCAGCAATAACTCTAGCCGCACCTAAGTTAAGATAGTCTTTTGTCGTGATTGTTTTTGACTTCCACTCTAGCGGGGCAAGTGGTTCAGTATCTTTATCCCACTCAAACAAATCACCTTGTTGCCCCGTTACATAATAAAAATTGTTTGTATCAGGATCAGCATAAGCTGCAGTAAACGTGTAATCTACAGATACAAAATATCCGCCAATACGTTGGTCTTGTTCAAAGATAAATGAACCTGATGAATGAGAACCAAAATATTTACCATTATAGTAAGCCCCTACCACAGTTCTAGGATCAACTGTATCATTCCACGTATCCCAATCATGCACAAACTTAGTGATAAGATCCAACCCTGTAGCTGGGCTGTATACTGCCATGCCTGCATACGTAGAGAACATTACCCCAAACCCCATGTTTACAACGGAGTCTTTAGATAAACATGGATATGGTGTATCAATTTTAGCAATATCCATGTTCTGTGGTGTACTACCAGTAACCTGATATGCATTTTCCTCTGTTAGCGCTACGATAAAACCAGAGGCAACCCCAAGAGCTACAATATTATACTCTGTGGTAAGCCTAAATTTAGCAGGCCACGCATAAGGCTGATACGGTAGAGAAAAACATATTTGGTTTCCAAAAAATCCTACAAACACACCGTTAGATGCAAGTGCCAAACCCTGCATATTCTCTGGTGGTGGATCATTATCAGCACTACCTAGTATAGTAGTAAGGTTACTAAACAGAAAATCATCAACAAAATAATACGGATTAGTTAGAGTCGGATCACCGTAATATCTAGCTGTATCATCTATAGACTCAGCAACATCATGGTATTTCTTACCAGTGGTATCTGCTGTAGTAGCTTTATCTGATCCAGAGCTTGCATATGTAATTGTTTTATGTCCTGTAACAGAAAGAACTATACCATCTGTCACGTTAAACGTAGTATCAGTACAACCAGATATTTTAAATCTGTCGCCTTCTGCTAAATTGTGGTAATCAGCAAACTCAACTGTAGCTATGTTAGTTGATCTAGATACTGTAGCTACAGATACAGGATACCAAGCGTCAGTAAGTTTGTAGTAAGCCGTACCTGATGCTGTAGGTATTGTACGATACAGTCTAATCCCACGTATAAAATTTTGAGCAGGAACAGTAGGTGGTGTTGAAGGTAGGTTAGTAAGTGTTACAACCTGACCTTCTTTTAGAAAATCACTATCTGATGGATCAGAAGGTATCGACTCTTCACCCCAAGGTGTAATCCAACTGTATACATAGTTTCGGGCTTGAGTCGTACCTGCAAGATCAATTCTACCATTAGTATCTGCTGTAACTGAAACGTTATCACCAGTGTTAAAATACTGCAGACTAGTAGGGCTAAGCACTGTAGCAGTAACGTTAGTAGAGTTAAATGTTTCTGGGGTAGTGCCTGTAAAATCACGCACTGTTATAATATTGCCAGTTTTTATGTTGTGGTTTCCATTAGTCACAACAGTAGCTTGGTTAGCTGAGTCTCTAGAAAATGACACTGAATCTAGCGTATTAAACGCTGTAACTGATGTAGTGGGTTTTACTGTGGGTAATGGTAAACCTAACTGATAAAAAGAATTAGGAGCAGGATACGGGCCAGTTCCAGAGGTAGCTAGATCATAAGTCGATACTTTGGGTGGGCCATCTCCTGTGTAGTAAAACCTCTGCTCATCTTCTTCAAAGGCATCACCTTGTGACGCTTTAACTACGTCAACACTGGTATTCCAAGATAACCATTTAACAACACCCGTGGGGCTAGTTAAAGGGTATATAGTTTTTACAGTGCCTGTACGCCCTATATTACTGTCAAACACAGGCTTTCGGTAAGGTATTAAATCTCCTGAATACAGCTTAGCATTATATGCAGTTTGAGCCGCACCATCGGGTAGCAACTCTGTAGTAATTCTTGGTGCTTCACCTAGGAATTTTAATAACTTAACTGACGCCATTATGTCACCTCAAAATGTGGAGCATCTATAAATGGACGCTTACCTTGTCGCCTACGCAAATCAATATACGCAAGCATAAGCTCTTCCATAGTTCCCTGCCATTCTCTTATATCTTCAACATGCCATGCTGCACCCCAACGTATTGACAGATCATGTTCCATAGCTGCTGTTTTGATAGCTTCGGCAACGTCATCGTAGACATTCAACTCCCAACTTATTTTGGGGCCTATGTACGCAACAAGATCTACAGCATTACCATCAAGGTGTTTGCTATTCATTGTTTGTGACGCACCTGACTCTACCAACTCTTTCTGTTCTTCTACAGTTCTAAGCCCACAGGTAACGCCAAAGTCAACTTTTGTGTAATCAATAGCCGACTGAACAACTTTACTTAACCTATCGTTTACACCTTCTAGCCTACTAAGGCTTCTCTCTGATAATACAAAACTCATTGGGTATCCTTAAATTGTGAATCACTATTCATTTGTTGATTCTTTACTTTAGAATCATTACGCAGTCTCCAGCGCATCAAATGAATCCGTTTATTGTTTGATAGCCTATTACCGCTGGCCCAAGCCTTCATAGCTTGTTCATACAGACTACCTATTTCGTTTTGTCTTTCTTTAGTGTTCATTTTTTACTGTCCGTTTTTTTCATCTTGTCATATGATCTCATTCCCCCGATTCCGAGCATGCCGAACATTAGGGGCATCATCACAGACATATCTGCTTGCGGTATTGTTATCCCAAACCCTGCACATATTGGGGCGACCATATAATTTATGCCCAACGATAGCCCTGAGATCCAACCTATGAGGGGTCGCCACGAGCTTTGAAACCAGTTGCCCTGGGCGTCTGCCTTCAAAACTTCTATTTGGGCAAGTGCTAATTCTTGAGCGTGTTTCTCTGACATAGTAGCTATCTCATGTGCGAGCTTAGCCTTTTGGTCTTTGTCTTCAATAAATTTATCTAATAGCCCTGTAACTGGGCCAATCAATGCTTGTATCATTTGTCACTCCTAGATTCTTTACCTAGATAAATGCCATACACACCAGTCATTACACCCATAATTACAGACACAAACGCAGATTGCTGTGTAGTAGGATCTTCTAGATTCATAAACCATTCAGCACATCGCCATGACATTATGACACTAGCAATCATAGTCAGCTTAGCTGTAAGGTTAAATTGTAAATATCGTTTCCACCAATCAACCATTAAGCGTATCCTTCTGCTTTAGCTGATTTAAGAAACAACACCCACCAGAACATAAAGAAAATCCCAGCTACTACTACAAGCGCTGCAACTCCTATACCTATCCACTCAAGCAGTTGCTCTCTTTTTTTCCTGAGTTCTTCTTTTTCTCTGATCCTGCGTTTCCTAGCTTCAGCCTGAAATCTTTGCCAGTCATGCCACAACCCTGGCCTACCAGCGTAAATCATAAACTGTTTCAGTTCTTCTTCATGTTGATGAATTTTTTCTAAGGCCATAAATTCTTCGAGATCGTCTTCAGTACTTGGATGAAACAAGCTCTTTTTACGTTTCTCTCCTTTTTGCCTTAATTCTTCTTTTGCACTAACAAAAGACCCTATAGCCTTAGTACAGTCAGCAAGCTCCCTGCCATTTTGCACGGCTTTCTTAATAACCGCAAATGCGGCGTTGGCGGCTGCTAACTCTGCTAACACGTTACTTTTTACCTTTCTTTACGCACTTCTTTTTTGCTTTGCAAAGTGCCTTCGTCTTACAGCTAGCGCAATTTTTAAACGTAGCTTTGCCACCTTTTACTTTAGTTTTATATGCCATATTATCCTCCTAATCTGAAAAGTACGGCTGTTAATACTGACCCTGATCCCACGATCAAAATCCCTGCACAAGCAACTAGAATACGTTCTAGTCGGTTGATTCTAAATAAAATCATTTCATAACGCTCAGCACATACTGCTTCATGCGTTGCTAAATCTTTTTCCACTTCAGCCACCCTAGCCATTATGCGATGATCCACTTCGCATTATACATGGCATCAACGTCATTATTAATTTCAGTTATACCTGCTTTTGTAGCAGTGCTAGGAACAGCTAACTCAGCAGCAGTATACTTTGCAATTACCCGATTATTTTTTTCTTGGCGTATCTGTTCTGCATACATATCTTGTACAACAGCAACATCATCGGCATCAGCTAAAGTAAATGCATTATTATTTGCTGCGTTAAAAGCATCTTTATAGTCATCCCAAAATGTAACGTATACAGTTCCATTTTCATGCACATGCCACTCAACAGGAGCAACCATATCCTCATCATCTGTACAAGTCCCTGGAGGGGCAGGTGTATTAGGATGATCTATTGCCTTCATTTCAAGCGTTGTTGTATACAACTTTCTTGTTATGTAGGGTGTAAATGCCATATCAAACCTCCTTATAATGACCTTCTATGCCAATATCTGTAGGCAGCGTTTACGTTACTACCCTGGCCAAAATAATAGTTAGTGCCACGCATCCAGATACTGCCATCGGTTAAAACTACAATATGGCTATAATACGAACTATAATAATGCCCTTCACAGTGCCACTCTTTAATTGATGGTTGTGTTACGCCCCAGAAATGCCCGACTCTATTTGCATTTGCTGCATCTGAATGATTCCACGGGGCGTTATCTAGCCACGCTTCATCAAAATTTATAGAAGATGTATTATTTGTGCTGTGTAAACATTGGTAGCAATACCCAGATATCCACATCCTTTTCTGGTTATCTAACAGATACAACCCCATAGATTGGTAGCCTGAGTTTTTATTTGGCCAAACTCTAGTTATTTGAGTGTTTGGAAATGCTAGATCTGTACCTGATAAAGTGCCTGATGCAGAAGTAACAGATTGTTTCTGCCGTGTACTACCAGCGTTACTTGGTACTGTATCATATGTAGTCGTATTAGGCGAAGTCCACGTAGTAGTTGTAGTGGTAACAGCGTTCATGCGCCAACCACTTGCGTTATAACCACAAGTTCTAATCCCTAGCCCTTGGTTAGAATTTTGCATATATGTATACGCATCTCCAGGGCCATCTACACCTCCAGTATTGCCTGAAGACACATTACCTAGAACTCCAACATAGCCATATGTAGAACCCGCACCTACAGAGTGAATAGCTGCATAGTTATAAGCAGTATCTATATGTTTCCAGGTGCTTGACTGGGTAGTAGTTCCGTCTCCGAAGTTATAGTTACCGTTGTATCCGATTACATACAGATTACCGTTCGACTTAATATACGCACCTCCACCAAGAATACCGCCATTATAATAGTATGTATTAGTGTTGTGGATTTGTTTACAATCTGAAACATCTGTCATACGAGTTATCTGATTAAACAGTGTGCCACTCATAGAACTCATGTTGTTGTAATTATATCCAACAAACCAACCGTTATACTGGTCATCTATTGCATATAACGAAGAAAACCCAGCTGATAACATGATGCATGGATTATTACCAAAACCATTACTATCTATAAGGATAGGCTTTAGCTGGTTTGTAGTATTACCTGTACCCAGCATGCTGTAGCCATTGTACCCCCACCCAAATAATCTTCCATCGTGTGTAATAACATAGAAGACAGTATTGTTCATACCTTGATAGCCACGGGCATCATTTGTAATAATACAGGACACCTCCATGCTAACACCGTTATCTGTAGCATCTTGACCTAAGTAAGGGTTTTTAACAATTTGGTATCTATCTGTGGTGTCACCTATACCTAGTTGTCCATAAGCATTATACCCGCCAATAAAAACGTTTCCGTAGTTTGTAAGTAAAGCTACTGTGCTGTAGTTCTGACAAAATCTTACAAAGTACTCGCCATCTTTCAGGCTTCCAAACTCTGTACTAAGATTACAATACTGATTGATCTGTTCATCAGAAGTAGTATACAAAGGCCCTTGTCCATAATGACCATACCCAGACCGCAGCAACTGATGATCATCAGACAAATACATAAGACCTGGAGTACTATTAACATTGTAGGTAGCGTCATGCTTTACAGGGCCACAGTAATTGTTTAACGCAAACGGATGCTGTGGAATCCAGTCTGCAGTCGCACCTGATTTACCATTATAGCGAGCCAACCAAGGTCTACTACCATCTGTGCCATACACATTTGTGCCGTTAATATTAGCGTAATCTGGCAGATTAGAATCTAAAGGTTTATACCCTGTAAAACCTTCAACATCGCTATAACCAACTGTATTTGATGATTGAACAGTTAGAGCTTGCCCCTGTGTGCCAATAGGAAGCCTAACATTAGCCCCGCTATGACGAACAATAATATCACCATCGGTGGTTGTAGGTAGCCCACCTTCTGCCATCAAACCCCAATGGGCACTGTTTGAAGTACTAGGTGCTCCAGCTGCTGTACCTGTTTTTGAAGCAGCATTTACATATACCCAACTAGATCCGCCCGATTCGACAACATCATCTTTTTCGTAAGTATTACTTGTGGAGAAAGCACCTCTCCAAGTAAACTTAATTTTTCCTACATCAATAGTTGCCATAATTACACATCCTAACTAGTTGTTAATATTAAATGCCCACTAGCATTTATACTCACCTGAATATCTCCTGGGACAAATTTAGTAACTGGATAATCTGAATCTACATAATTATCTGTACTGCCAGAAGCTGTGTAATCAATATTCAGATCGTCTCCATTTATATAAAATCCGTACCACTCCATACGTTGTCCACCGCCACCTTGAGTCTGTGTAAACAGATCGTTAATTAATGCGGCTACAACTCTCATTTCTACTCTATCGCCTGCGCTAAACGCTCTTGCTGTAGTGCCATCTTGTGCTCGAACAATAGTAAGCGCATCAGTAGATCTATTAGTACACTTTACAATTTCTGTGTTTAGAGCTGTGTCAACTAACGTAATATAAAAATAATCAGTGCCAGAACTTGATACGTTAGGAAACAACGCACCTGTGCCACTGGTTAAATTTATAGTGGTGTCTGTAGTACTTATACTACCTGTCAAAGCACTCTTTGCACTATTTGAAGCTACAGCAACCATTAGCTATTTACCTCCAAAGGCTGATCTGTAGACACCTTAGTAGTACCTGTACCATCTATCTCAGTGACTATCATTGAAGCCTGTCCTTGATAAGGAAGATAGATTTGGTAATTATTATCATTAGAAAAGTGTATACAATACCTAACAAAATCTGTTGTGTTTGGTGTATCGTAGGTAGCAAAACCTCCAGCGTGAACGTGGGCATTATGATGCCAGCTAAGAATTGCATTAGCTGGAGCCGTGTTATCTGTACCATCGCCTCCGTTTCTTATATGACCTACGTTCAATGTGCTGCCTGTAGTAGTACCTGCGGCAGTAGTTGATGTGCTTCTGCCTATAGTAGCGTATGTATAACTGGTATTATTATACCAAGTTCCGCATACTTCTATAAGAAACACACTGCTAGTAGACATAGGTTTGCAGATTACAGACAAAATATTATGTGTTCCTGCATTCACTGCTGTTAGCGGGAACTGATTTAGGGTAAAACCGTCTGTAGTCCATCCGCCCGATTGTGTACCTGAAGGGAACTTACCCTCAGATAAACCACTAAACCCAGAAGCGTTAGCTGAAGCTGTTACTACATACTTGTTTAGTATAGGCGAGTTTAATGGAAGCCATGCATTGTTTTGTGCATAAAACTCAGGTCTAGCTCCACCATAGTGGTCTGTATTATATCTAATATGCCCTGTTTGTGGTGATGCTGGTCTTTGAGCTGTAGTTCCCGCAGGTAAAGCAAAAAATCCAGAATTTGAATTATTTTGACTACTAAAATCTGAAACATCCAAAGCTGCAAATCCTGCAGTACCACCTGTGCTTGTTAGTACTTGACCGTTAGCAGCTGCCTGATTTGGTAATATTTCATCTAAATCTGATAATACAGTAAGCCCACCAGATGTAACTCTTAGTTCTATTCTATCGTTAGTAGCAAATGCTCTAGCTGTAGTACCTTCCTGTGCTCTAACAATAGTTAGTGTATCTGTAGCTCTAGCTGTTACTTTAACTATTTCTAGATTGTTAGACGTATCTAGCAACGTAGCAAAGAAATACTGATTCCCTGTAAGTGCAGGAAATCTAGCTCCATGACCTGCAGTTAGTACTATAGATGTAGCAGTTGTAGCATAGGCTTGTGACAACGTACCGTATGAATTATTCCCGAATTGTATATCATGGTAGTTTGTCATACTAAATTCCCATTCCAACTTGCTGTAGTATCCAGCCCACCTGGAATATCTACCCCAAAGCACCCTTCAGGCTGTACAAATTCCTCGACTTGGATCATTGCTTGGCCATAATCTGGGTACGGAAAATAAGTAGTACCTGAGTTATCTTCTCGTAAAACAAATACTCTAAAACGTATAAAATCAGTTACCCCTGGCCTAAAAAACTGAACAGATGACATAGAGCCATGAAAATGAACAGCGTTATGAAATTTCATTGTCAAGTAATCATTATCATCAGCCCCGTTTAAATCATTACCGTCCATGTTTCCGCTATAGTAATCTGGTGCCTGAGAAAAAGGCTGTTGGCTTTCACTTGCTACACCACCTGGGCCAGTACTAGAATCATTATTAGGCCACGTACCAGAGGTAATCCTACCAGTGGAAAAACCGTTTAGATCAAAATTAGCTGAGCCTGCGCTACCTGCGCTTGCATCATTAAGCTCTGGCCTTTTGAATCTATCATTCATCATATAATGCCCCACTAGCACTACATTCTTCGCTACCGAATTATCATTAGGGTTTTTGAACATCCTGCTATTATTCGGCTGTGGGTCGTTGTCTAAAAAATCACAAAGGACTGCTATACCTGCATACGAGCTATTTTGATACGCAGCACCACAATATACCCGTATTGAAAACACTGAGTTTACACTGAGAGGTTTGCACTTAACACTAAGTTTATTATGTGTACCGTTAGTTTCGTTAGTATCTTGTTGCATATAATATTGAGTAGAAGTAAAGCCTTGAGCTGTACCCATCTGCCCAAAAGTAGCTAGATACATATTAGCTGTTCTACCTGAAACAGGCATATACGCATCTTTAGCTGCGTTCTTAATGTTTGCTTCCCCGTTTATAGTGCTAAGAGCTGGGGCAACTACATTTCTTTTGTAATACACAGTGTCAGGTTGAGAAGCACTCATCTCCCCACCTAACTGCGTAGTTCTACTCTCAATAAATTGTATCCTGTTATTTTGTGGTATAGTTACATTGTTATTTAATGTGAGCGAAACTGAATAAGTAGACAAGCCATAATCTGTAATGGTGCAAGATACTACATGAGTACCTGGAGGTATGTTTACAGCACCAGCTTTAGTAGCAACTGGTACTAGGTATTTTCCTACCCACTGCGGTGCAGTAGCTGTTAATACAGTAGTATAACTACCAGAGCCGTTTATGTTTATTGTTCTACGTACAGTATCAAGAACTACAGTAGTGCTATTAGACACAGCATTAGTAGAGTTTGCAGTCATCCACTCTCCAAAAGCAGCATGCTCTGAATCGTTTTCTGCTACATTTGCCAAGTATACAAGAGACCCTACACTTACTGGAATATCGTGATCTTCTGCATGAGAGTATAAAGAAGAATCATCACTACTAGTTTGCGTGGAGTATGTAGCTGCAGCACTGCTTTGAGTGCTAGATGTATATGTTAGTGTTTCTGTAGCATTTCGCACATGGGGTAAATATGGATGCCCACGAGTAGGTATAGCTATAGTACCTGTATCTGTGTTATTATCTTCAGATATATCGTCTGGAGCTAACGCTACATAATCAGCATTAGTGCCATCGGATTTTATGGCAAACTTAACATCTTGGTCTTCTTTATTTGAAGATACTGCACTCAATATCTCCCCAGCTGCAGCAGGATTAGTCCTAAAAACTTTTGCATGTGTACCTGTTGTATTACGAAACTTAAATTTATCAGGCTGAGTAGGGGGATCAGGTAGTATATTATCTAGATCAAATAGGTCGTTAATAGAGTTAGCTGTTGTACGGATTTCTACAGAATCACCAGCTGAGAATGTATTGTTAAGATTTCTAGCGGATCCGTCTGCCTGTCTAATTGTAAGCGTGTCTGCATTCCTAGCAGTAACACGCATAATCTCCGTATTAGTAGCAAGAGCTTGAGATGTAACTGTTATGTAGAAATACTCATTTGCACCTAATGTGGGGAATCTACCACCTTCTCCACCTAGTAAAGACAAAGTACCTTGGTTAGCAGAAATGCCTCCTGCTAAAGAACCTTTAGCACTATTGGCTGTTTTTACTAACGAATAGTTTGTCATCTACGACACCGTTACTGTCCACGTAATTGCTAACGTATCATTAGCACCTTTGTTAATTACACTAAAAACTGTACGGCACAACATAGTGCCCCCGCTTGAAGCATTTAAGATAGCTGCTTCGGTCAAAGCACCTGTTCCTTGCCCGTTACCAAATGTAGCAGAATATGTAACTTGCCCACCTGACACTGCAGTACTTGTAAGTGCTTGCCTGTTTGCTTCAGATACAAGTGCAGTATCGCCAACTACAGCTGCTGTAGTACCCGTGCCGATTGCCATATGACTCATAGCAGTGGCAGTAGCATCTTTCATACGTGACGCTATGTACCCTTTACCTGTAGTTACAACTACGTTTTTAATATCACGTTCGTCTTTAACAATCCCTGTTTCATCAACAAGTATTATGTTTAAGCTACCCGTGATTTTAATTTCTTCATCAAACATATACACCTCCATTAAGTGCTAAAGAGCTGCAACGCAAACTCTTTATTCAAAGGAGGAGTTTCGCTAACTAGCCCAGCTGAGTTAAATAGCCCGCCATCTCCTTCAAAGAATGCACCTATCTCATACGTGTTGTCAGATGCACTAATTGAATCTACCACGGGCTTAGTAGTTTGTAAAACTATATTTTGAGAAACTGACACACTGTCTGATGGTGTGTGAGTCGGTAAAATCCTAGTAAAGTCAAACACATCAGTAATAGTAACTGTATCGCCAGCCATTGTAGCTGACACAGAGAATGTAGGGTCATCAGTTACAACAGGTGTTTCTTCTGGGTTAAACCCGACTGTAAACGTTTGTGCATCAGTAAGACTAAAAGTGTCAGCTAATGGCCTACTTACAGAAAGAAACGGAGTGTCAACTATTGGAGCTGTGTCTGCAAGTACAGGAGACACACTAAACACTATGTCTTGTGTTGCAGTTATAGTATCAGCAAATAGAGGTTCTATACTAAATACAGGGTCAGCATCTACTACAGGGAAAGATATTGCAGGTAGATTTTCTACAGGAATAGCTCTGATCCGCATAAGTATTTCGTGGTTTTGCGGCTCTACTTTTGCTCTGTATATTTTAGTTGTAACTATAGGATCAGCAGATAACGCTATCTCACTGTCTTGTGGCTCTGCGTTTAGTGTTATACCGCCACCGTCATATGTAATACCAGCGGTGGGAGCTGCTACGTTAAAAGCCAGCCCACCTTTAGTAGCGGCTTTCAAACGTATATTAGGCATTAGAAATTATCCCGTACTCTAAACTTGATTAGATCATACACAGTTTGTATTGAACCATTAAAATCTATATTTACTTCACCTTCATACATTCCAGCGTCTACGTTAAGAACACCACCAGAAAAATCAAACTGTATCTGACCTGTAGTACCTCCACCAACTTTAGACGTATTTATTGTAGATAAAACAGTAGTTGTATTCTGTTTACGAAACTTTACAGTAACGCTAGTAGTTCCAGCACTAAGATCTATAGCAGACCCAGTATTGTCATCTGTCAAGGTGACAATAATATCAGGTTTAGAATTACCTTTTACTAATCTAATTACATCAGCCATAAATCACCTCAACATCCAAAAGCTACTGGTTTAACACGCAGCGAATTTCTAGCTGCCCCAAGATTAGCTCTAGCTCTTCGCTCTGCAGTTTTATGTAAAAATTGCTTTGCGTGATATGCAGCTAACTCTCTGTCTGACCATGTTCGTTCTGGCAAGATCAATAGGTTCTGTAATGCTCCGTGCATAATAATATTTTCTAGCTCATCAAAAGCCGTAGTATCCATATCTATGGCTGTACGTAACGGCTTAACAGCAATAACCATACGTATTTCGTAGGTTTTAGCATTGTCAGGCGTAGGTGTTACGATAAATGTATCAGCATCAAGTTGTGAGATATACCTTGGAACTCCATAATCAGCAGCCACAAAATCAGGCCATTTAGGGAACCTATCTTGGAAATCTTCTAAAGGTAATGCTGTCATATGATTACCATCAATAGACGCACTCAAAAAAGCATGAACCTCAGTGTTAGTTGGGGGGTCATAGGGGTAATCATACACTCCTGTAGTTAGTGGTATTTTGTTTTGTATATGTCTATAAGCCAGAGTTTTTTCACACGCATCTATAGCAGCATCTCTCACATACTGTTCTATAACAGGTTGTGGACATCCTGGGACACTGGGTGATAACCTTGGCACTAGACTGTCGAATCTTGTTGGCATTAGACAACCTCCTCTTCAGATATTCCACCACCTTCTGTATCAGTGATCTGTCTAGTCTGAGATGAGATACCAAGTGCTTGCGAGAAGGACTGCTGGAAAAGTGCAGCTCTATTTGAGTTAACATGCTCATTATCTATAGACTCCGCTAGAAACACTGTACCATCTACAATAGCAGGAAAGTATGCATCAGGTAGTAATGCTACTGCCTGAGTACCTGTGTAAATAGGAGGTGTTTGTGCGTACTCAATAACTATTTGATGAGCAGCAGGGGCCTTAGGATAAATAAAAAACTTGTTTGGGTTACGGATATTTCTAATCCAGTTTATAGTGCTACCAGCATTATCAGTCATCCAAGCTGGATATGCTTGGTCTAAAACTTCACGGGTTGTTTCTATAATCCCATTGCCACTAACATTATAGTAGACTTCCATCAATCTAATAGAATCGGCGGGAGCTGACTGTACCACTGTGCCAGCAGTACATGTAAGATCCGCCTGCAATGAAAACAAATCAGGTCTAAATATAGCTGTTCTTCTTAAAACCTGATTAGCAAACTTCAGCAACATGGCATCAGTATAACGATACCCTGTCGAATCTGTATCCTGTATTAGATCACGGACTTCCGCTATAACATCATTTAGAATCATCTACCCAAGCCTCATTTTCAGGCGTATCAGGATCATCAGCTATATAATGGCCTTTATCATTTCTAGCTCTGGTCAAACCTTTTGTAGCCTCTTCTTCAAGCTCTTCGGAAACTTTAGGTGTATCATCTACAACTTCTGTCTCCATATTAACCTTAGCCTTACGCCCTTTTTGTTTTTTAGTCATAAACTTTTCTGGAAATGCTTCTTCCTCAGTAACTTCTTCAGTTATTGGATTTGCAGCTAGAATCTCATTCCAACCGTAAATTTCGCCATCTCTAATATTGCGTAGCCATCTTCCACTCATTTCTTTCTCCTTACTGCTTTGACTCGCCTAGCTTTACCAGCTGGCTGTCCAATGCGTTTTTTCTGTGCGATCCTGCTTTTCTTTTCGGATGCACTAAGTTCACTAGATGTTTTGGGAGTCTTAGAACTGACACGCTTGGATGGGCGGCAATATGGAGT
>MDTE01101585.1_pt1 | contig 19675 bp, 20 predicted proteins | sample 811231 | NCBI WGS metagenome assembly MDTE01 (sample SAMN05326651, study PRJNA326480) | marine metagenome | isolation source: seawater | place: Indian Ocean: Red Sea | collected 2010 | reverse complement strand
TAAATAGTTTTTTTGAAAAGACTTCCACAATAAATCAATACTCCAGGTAGGTATTGTCTCAGCCTTGTGGCTATTAAAATGATAAAGACTTGAATAATTATAAGCTCCACTTATAAATTGAACCATATAATCATTTTTTTTTAGCTCACTAATTAAATTTGATTTTCTATTTTTTAGACCATATTCGTATCCGCCATCTGCAAGGGGAAGTTTTCCAGAAAAAATAGCTGGTATAACCATTTCAGTAACTGGACCAGTTGCAAACATTTTATCAACACTTAAAGCATTTTTATTAAACATTTCTATACCAGGAAAATAATCTGGATTTTTTGACATAAATTCATAATCTCTCTGCGTCATAGAGTCTACATGTAAAAAAAGTAAATTTTTTTTCATTTTAATAATATTTTAAATTTCTTAAAATTATATTTTTTGCAGCTGATGGATTAAAATTAAAAAAATTTTTTAACTTATTAATTGAAATGATTGAAGCTGTTGTTTTAACATTACTAATTCTTATTACTTTTGATTTAGAATTAAAATACGATTTAGCGATATTTATCAATTCTTCTAACTTGATTGGTTGAGATGAGCATAAATTGAAATTGTCATTTATTTTATTTTTGTGTCTAATTACTCTTTCTATAAATTTACTTATTTCTAAAGTATCGATTAAACTATTAAATTTAGATTGAGAATTATATATTTTTATGTTTTTGTTTAACTTTAGTTTTTTAATAATTAAATGTAACCACGGCCTCATATTATTTTTTTTGCTTATGCATAAAATGCCAGGCAATCTTAAATTTATATAATCAACGTCAGAATTTGCCAATACTTTTTCACCAACAGATTTAGTAATTGCCAAACGATCTAATAAAGATGAATTATAATTATCGTTTTCTTTTACAATTTTTTTCAGTTTTTTTTCGTACACGCTTATAGTGGATATATTTATTATTCTTTTTACTTTTTTCTGTTTGGCAAAATCTATTAAATTAAAAACACTTATAATGTTAGAATTTAAATAATCTATAAAATTTTTTTTTTTTGAGAAAGAGTGAGTTGCTATACAATTAATTATAATGTCTGGTTTAATATTTAAATTTACTCTTTCATTAAAATCAGCTTTGATCCAAATAATTTTTTTCGAATTCTTTTTATTTTTTCTATACGTGGAATAAACCTGATGATTTTTACATAACAAATCAGATAACTCATAACCTACTTCACCATTACCTCCGGCTACTAATATTTTCATCTTATATTTTGAATTTTTTCAGAGTGAAATTTTTCAAGGGATTTACTTGTGCTGCGATATTTTTTTTGATTAGAATCGTTTGTGAAAAGTCCCATCCACCATCTTCCAATACCTGAATTCCAATCATAATTAGTTATATCTGTGTCGGCGTCTATTGGATTTACACCATGTTCCAGCGTAGGACAGTATAAAGACATATCTCCTTCATCAATATGATCTTCAATATCAATTTTATTTTGGTTAGCATCTAGGCAATAAAAACCTCCCGTTTTAAAATCTTTTTTTTTTTTTGAACTTAGATAACAAGAAATTGCAAGATTGCAATTACTCGCCGTATCCACATGTTTTTCGACCCCGCCATATCTAGGTGGATAACAAACAATTTGAATTCTATCTACGCTTCCATCTTTTGGAGTATTTTTTTCATACTCATTAAAATCCAGGCCTGCTAAACTCTTAGAGTATCTCCATCTTTCATATATAGTTTTATTAAATTTACAAGGATCATTATTCCAAGGGAAAAAATAAGTTGTGTGCCTTACTGCCCCAACAGAATAATTTTTAGCAATTTCAGGTGTAATAATTCTATGATAGTCCGGGCAATTCTCTCGCATTTCATGAAATGAATCTGGATTAGTTTTCCAAAAATTAATTACTTTTTTCTTTATGCTTTTAACTAATTTTTCATCAAAAGCATTTTTTACTAATAACAATTTTCCATCTAACAAAGACTCGACTAAATTTTGTGACTTTTTAAAATCAAAATTATCTTTTAATAATTTAAATTCCTGATAATCCAAAGTTTTAATTCCAGTGAATGCACTTGGTAACTTACGTGTTTTTAAAAAGTCTTTCCAAATTAATTTAAAATTAGACATATTTATTTCTCCTTCAAATTTAATTTTTGACTATTTGTAAAATAGTAATCTCCATTATATTTTTCGCTTTCGAGTACTTTTTTCCATTCGTCCTTTTTTAAGATAGTAGAGCCTAGAATTGTCCATCTTTTAAATAACCAGTAATCTTTTTCATTTTCATAAGATGCAAGTGTAATAAAACTCTTTTTTGACACTCGAATAATTTCTTTGATCAATCTTATAGCATCTGCAAGCGTATGTGTGTAAACAACGCCAAGAGCAATTAAAAAATCAAAATAATTATCTTGAAATAATAACTTATTATAGTTTTCAACTAAATGGGTCTGATCTTTAATTGAACCCATAGAATTTTCTTTTGCATACTTGGAGGTTTCTAATCCTTGAATTTTCATTTTAGGATAAAGTTCTTTTATATCATGTAAAAGAAAACCTTTTTCAGAACCAATTTGTAAAATTTTAGAGGAATTATTTAAATTATACTCATCACAAATTTTTTTCGCAATAGGCTTCCATCGGCCATCATATTTAAATCCCCCGTATCCATAATTTCTGTCGCCATCAAAAAATTCTTTTGATCTTTTTGATGCTATTATTCTGTGGTCAATAGTACGAATATTTTTTCCAACATATCTTGGTTTAGTTGGATTAGGATATTCTCCAAGTAAATTTAATTCTCTCATTTTTTTTGCTTTATTTAGATAATTTCTGAATTACGGCCTTCATCCAAGGTCCCATATCTTTGTAATGGGCGGTAGTAATAATATTATCATCCTCGACAGCTGGTAGGTCAGTGTAAATCGCACCTGCGTTTAATAAGTCATCTTTCATGCTATAATAGCCAGCAATTTTTCTACCTTTAACAACTTTTGCTGAAATTAAAAGTTGAGCAGCACTACAAATACAAGCTATTAATTTTTTTTTTTTATCAAAATCGGAAATGAATTTAATAATTTTACTTTCCTGTCTAACTTTTTCCATTGCCTTAACACCACCTGGCAAAACTAATATTTTGTAATCGTCTGGCGATATTTGATCAACCGTTTTGACTTCCTGGTCTTTATTAGGCGGAAGCTTAGTTCCCAAAATACCTTGGACTGGTTTACCTTCTAATAAACAAACATCAACTTTAAATCCCGCTTCCAATAAACGATAATATGGATATATAAACTCGTGATCCTGCGCTAAATTTCCAGAAATAATAATTGCTCTATCCATAATCAACTATAACATATTCTCTTGAATTTCTTTACGAGATAAAAAAGGATACATATCTTCATATTTTGTTGGCACAGTTTTTCCATCGGGAGTTCTTCTATTAATTGCTTTTGGCATCTGTTCCTGCTCATGATCTATCATTAATTCGCAAATTACGGCACCTTTGCCCGATAATACTTTTTTTATTTTTGATTTTAAGTTTTTGTTGTTCGAAATCTTTGTATATTTAATTTTATTTGATTTTGCCATACTTTTGTAATCTGGAAAAGATAAGCCGCTATCAGAATTTGATCCCATTATTCTGCTGTTAAACCCAAGCTGCTGCGTCTGCTTAATAGTTAGATAACCACCATTGTTATAAATGAAAATTTTGATTGGTAGTTTATTATGCATAACTGTAGCAAGTTCCTGAATATTCATTTGCAATCCACCCTCACCGGTCAAACAAATTACTCTATTCCTTTTTGTTGCATAAAACGCGCCTACAGCCGCAGGCAAACCCCATCCCATAGGGGCATGCCCAGAGTTGGTGTAAAGTTTTTGACCTTTTTTTGTTTTAAAAGCTTGATGAGTTCCTACAAAAGACAAACCCATATCCGTAACAATTACATCTTTTTTGTTAAGAATATCTGATAAAATATCAATAAAATAATATGAATTAACAAATTTTTTTTGATTTTTAAATTCTTTTAAAACAATTGGGTATTTTTTTCTAATATTTTTACAATAATTCAACCAATCTTTTGATATATTAATTTTCTTTGGCAAGTATTTGATTAAAGTTTTTAAAAAATAACTTCCGTCACAATTAATTTTTTCATCTAAGTTTACATTACTTTTATTTACTTCAGTTTTGTCAATATCCACCATTATTTTTTTTGCTTTTCGGGCAAAATCTTTTGCGTCGTAACCTGTGACCATAAATGGCAATCTAGTTCCAATTGATAGATGTAAATTACAGTTTTGTACAATAAAGTTTGATCCTCTTTCAGCAAAAGCTCCTGGTCTTCCAATATACAAGGGATGATTTGACTCTATTAAATCAGAAGCATTCCAAGTCAAAGCAAAAGGTAATTTATATTTATTTACTATTTTTCTTAAATATTTTTCTCCGTTTGATATTTTGACGCCATGCCCGATATGTAACAAAGGTCTATCAGCTGTAGCAATCATCTTTGCAATTTTTTTAATTTTTTTATTTAAAATTAAATTTCTTTTATTTTTAACTTTAGGCTTATACCCAAGTAAAGTATTGGGATTTATTTTTGCATTTTGTATATTTGCAGGTATATCTATCCACACAGGTCCGGGTCTACCTTCTGAGCAAACGTAATATGCCTTTTCCAAATGATATTTAATTTCTTCGGCCTTTTTAATAATTACTGCATATTTTGTACTAGATTTAACCATATTAACTATGTCGAATTCTTGAACACCTATTTGTCTCAAGCCAGAATTTCCTATGGTTTGATTTAAAAATACTTGTCCAGATATAAAAATAGCAGGCACTGAATCTATCCAGCAACAAGCAACTCCTGATGTGGAGTTTGTTCCACCGGGGCCTGTTGTAACAATTGCAGCTCCTGGTTTGTTTCTTGATCTGCTATAACTTTCTGTAGCATATGAAACTGCTTGTTCGTGATGACATGCGATATATTTTAATTTTCTTGCCTTATATAAAGCATCACATAAAAAAATTGACCCCCCTCCACTCACTGTGAAAACTGTTCTAATGCCCTTTTTCTCCAAAAATTCGATGACGTAATCTGCTAATCTCATATTCATAACTTTAAAAATTTTATCATATTTTTTTTTTATAAAAATTCTTAATTTTATTAACCATAAAATATAACTGATTTCGATTTAAATACTGGTGAACAGGCAGAGTCAAAAGCTCTTTTGCTTGATTTTCTGCTTCTGGAAAGTCCCCTTTTTTATAACCTAAATATTTTGCAGCTTTTTGTAAATGAAGGGGTATAGGATAATGAATTTTCACCTCAATACCATTTTTTATTAAATAAGATTTTAATTTATCCCTTTTTTTAAATTTTGCCATATACAAAGCAAAAGTTTCCTTATTATTTTTTTCCCTATCCGGAATTTCAACTTGAGAAATTTTGGATAGCAATTTATCAAGAATTTTTGAATTTTTGTTTCTTTTGCTAACTATTGAATTAACTTTTTTTAATTCTATGCTTGCCACAACTGCCTGTAAAGGTTGTAATCTTTTGTTGTCACCCCAAATGGAAATATGATCTCTATCTGTCATACCATGGTTTCTATATTTCCTTAACCAAGATGCAATTTTATCATCATTAGTAACAACCATGCCGCCGTCCCCTATAACATTTAACGATTTAAGAGGATGCATACTAAAAGCATTTACATGCCCAAATGTTCCAGGACTTTTTCTTTTAAACTTTGCTCCTATACCCATGCAAGCATCTTCTATAACTTTTAAATTATATTTCTTTGCTATTCTCATAATCTTATCCATGTCGGGGGAAGCCCCTCCCCAGTGAACTGGCATAATCGCTTTCGTTTTCTTTGTAATTTTTTTTTCAATTTTATTTACATCAATTTGATATCTTTTATCACAATCAACAAAAACAGGTTTCGCGCCACACAATGCTATGGCTCCTGCTGTTGCGTAAAAAGAATTACACACTGTTATGACTTCATCATTATTTTTAATTCCAATAGATTTTAGCGCTAGTACTAAAGCATCTGTTCCACTGTTTGTTGATATACAATGTTTAGCCTTTATAAATCTTGAAAAAGATTTTTCAAATTTTTCTACATGCGGACCTAAGGTAAATTCACATGAACGAATTACTTTTTTCCAAGCTTTTATGTAATTTTGGTGAAATTTGAACTGAAATTGTAAATAATTAAACGGTACTAACATTTTTATGAATAAAACGAGTTAATTTTTTTACAAATAAATTTTATTTGGCTTTCCTTTAAATACTGATGATGTGGAAATGATAATACTTTTTTTACAAGTTTTTCTGCTATTGGAAAACTACCTTTTTTATACCCCAGGTAACTTGTAGCCTTGTGCAAATGTAGAGGTGTTTTGTAGTAAATCAAAGATTGTATCTTATTTTTTTTTAAATAGTTTTGAAGATTGTCTCGATCCTCACAGTAAGTTACGAACATTACATTTGTGTCGATTTGCTTTTTGTTATTATTAATAATTTCTACTTTATTTGTTTTAAGATATTTTTTATAAAAATTAATATTTTTTCTTCTTTTATCAATTATTGATTTCAATTTTCTTAATCTAAAACTTAAAATTTCAGCATGCAAAGAATCTAGTCTAGAGTTAAGCCCTATTATTTCCACGTTGTCTCTTCCCTTAAGGCCATGATTTCGATAAAGTTTAATTTTTTCATACAATTTTTTTTTATTAGTAACTACAAAACCTCCATCCCCCAAACCATTAAGATTTTTTAGCGGATGTGTTGAGAAAGCAGAAATCTCACCAAAAGTTCCTGCATGTTTTCCCTTATAAAAACCCCCCATTGATTGCGCCGCATCTTCTACTATTAATAGATTATGTTTTTTTGCTATCTTTACTATTTTTTCCATTTGGCAAGTGCGTCCCGTCCAGTGAACAGGCATTATTGCCTTGGTCTTTCTTGTAATAGCTGCCTCAATTAAATCTGGATTTATATTTAAATCTTTATCAACATCAACAAAAATTGGTTTTGCACCCACATGAATAATCGAGCTAGCAGTTGCTATAAAGGATATAGGAGAAGTTATTACCTCATCTCCTTTAGAAATTCCTAAACTCCACAAAGACATCATAAGAGCATCTGTTCCAGAATTTAAGCCTAAACAATACTTGGCTCCTGTAAATTTGCATACCATTTTTTCAAAATTCTCAACTTCAGGAGTAAGTACTAGATTTCCTTTTTTTAGTACTTTTTTTATACATTTAAGTATTTCCTTTTTTTCATCTTGGTATCTTTTTCTGAGATCTATTAATTCAATCATTGTATTTTTTCAATTTATATAAATAAATTTCTAATCCCTCCAGGATATTAGAAATATATACTTCCTTAAAATTTTTTTTTATAGATCTTATATTAAAAGCTCTATAGCCATTATGCGGCATTGGTCCCATTCTTTTGATTTTTTTTATTTTTGATTTACTGTTTAGCATGCCCAAAATTATTTTAGCGATATTCATAAATGAAATAACTTTTCCAGTTGCTAAATTTAAATTTCCTACACCTTTTTTGTTAATACATTTGATCATAATATCAATTATATTATCTACAAGAATATGGTCTCTTCTTTCCTCTCCGTTGCCAAAAATATTTAGGTCTATATTTTTTAAACTTAGTTTTAAAAATCTATTTGGTCCATAACCTAGATGAGTATCTCCTACACCGTAAATTAAAGTTGGTCTTAATATGCATAATTTTGAATTAAAATATTTCTTCAACATAGTTTCTCTAATTAAATGCATTAATCCATGTAAAGATGTTGGTGAAGCATTTGTTTTTTCTGTGATAGAATTTTTAGCATCTTCATAAACAGCATCTGAGCTTATATAAATTAATTGATTTATTGAGGAATTTTTTAAACCATTACAAATATTTTCACACATTATAATGTTGTTCATAAGCATTTCATGATTTTTTACTGGAGCCTCAGCAGAAATAAAGATGATGGTATCATTTTTTTTTATCATTTTTTTTATCATTTTTTCTGATTTTTTTTTCTTGAGATTGATTTCTGCTTTTCCGAATACAATAAAGTTTATTTTATCTTTTTGAAGACGGATTTGAAGATTTTTTGATATAATTCCACTTGATCCAAAAATAACAACTCTTTTTGGTTTTAAAATTTTATTATTTAGAAATTTAAAATTCAATTTTATTTACCAATAGTAAAATATCTAAAATTTTTCTTTTTTCGACTTAAATCAATTATTCTATAAGGATCTATTAAAACAACTTTTTTATTTTTTTTTAAATTTAAAATTTTATTTACTTTTTTAAATTCTTTCCAAGGTGTCATTAATAACAAAATATCAGAATCTTTTATAGCATCTTCTATATTTTTAACTTGAAAACATTTTTTTGTATTTTTTGTTAAACGAGCTTTGGGGTCATAAATCTTAACTTGATTATTTATTTTTTTTAGTATTTCTATTGCGGGAGAGTTTTTTGTAGAATTTGTATTTTCTTTATAAGAAAGGCCAAGTACACCAACTTTTTTATTACCTTTTAACAAACGTTCTTTTTTCAAAATTCTAAGCACCCAAGATTTCATATGTTTTGAATTGTCAGAAAAAGTTTTTGGGACTAATCTAGTTACATTTTCTTTTTTTAAAATATTTTTAACTGCATAAATATCTCTTTCTATATTGCCGCCTGAAATGCCTAGCCCTGGTTTGATATATGCATTTGCACCTATTCTTTTATCTAATCGAAGTGCAGGAATAATTTCATACCAGTCTGCAGAAATTTTTTCGCAAACACGCGACAACATGTTGGTTGTAGTGATTGATGACGCAAGCATTAAATTTATTGAAATTTTTGTTAGCTCGGCACTTTCATATTTCATTTTTATAATTGGACATTTAAATTTTTTCAAAAAACTTAAAAAATTTTTATTAATAGAATTTCTTTTGTTGCTACATCCAACAATAACTCTTTCTGGATGCAAAGCTCTTTTTAAAGCATTGCCAAAAATGAGGGTTTCTACTTGATAATATAACCTTGAATGATCAAAATTAATATTTCTCATAAACCCGGGAGGTATTTGAGACAAAACTACTAAAATAGATTTTTTATTTAAAAATTTTATTGTTTGATTAATTAATTTTTTTAAATTTTTTAAATTTGATTTTCCTTTACTATTGGTATCTACATCTTGAGAAATAAAAATAAGTTTTTCTTTTCTTAGGAGACTGAAATCATTAGAAAAATTAATTTTATTAATATTTTTTTTAATTGTCGTTTTTAAATTCGGCTCTGAGTATAAAATACTTTGTTTATTTAAATCTGATATCTTTTTTTTATTATTATCCAAACCTAAAACATTGATTCCTTTTTCTGATGCAGCTGCTAAATAATTTAAACCCAAATGGCTCATTCCAACAAATGCAGAACTATATTTTTTGCTCACTGTATATTAACTTAATTTAATTTTAGAAGAAAATTGCTGATTGTTTTGTCTTTTCGGAAACTAGTTTTTTTTTTATTTTTTATTAAATGCTTAAAGTAAACATATTCTTTTTTCCAAGTCGGGTCTCCTTTTTTGAACTTTTTTATACTTTCTTTGGGTTTTCCTGAAGGTAGTTTTCTTTTTCTATATATAAAATAATTTTTATCCCATTTGCATAAAGAATTTAAATGGGCAGAACCCTTGGAGGCAATAATGTCAGTTGTAAAAGTGTTCTTCCACATACATAAAGTCATCTCTAATTCTATTTTAATTTTGTTAATGTTTAGTGTTATTATAGAATGATCTGGAGATCGATTTTCAAAATTATTTAATTCTATAACTTTTGATTTGCTAATTTTATTTCCAAACAAAAATAAACAAAGATCTAGAAGATGAGAGCCTAGATCGCTTAATACTCCAAGATCCTTGTCTCTCCATTTGCTTTTTTTAACCAATCTAGAAGTTCCATTTCCATAAAAAATTCTGCATCTATAAATTTTTCCTAGGATTTGACTATCAATTAAATTCTTAAGTTTTAGAATATTTGGTTCAAATCTATGGTTGTAAGCTACATAACAAACTACTTTATTTTTTTTAGCTTTTTTTTCCAAATCATTAAAAACTTTTAATTTTTTTATTATTAGGGGTTTTTCAACCAAAACATGTTTTTTATGTCTTATACAGTAATTTATAATTTTAAGTTTTTCTCTATCTGGCAAACAAATTAAAGCAGCATCAAATTCATTGAGAGGAACATCATAAATAGTTTTGAAGTGTGCTTTTTTATATTTGTCTACGGAGTATAAAAAATCTTTTCCAAGAAATTTTTTTCTTTTATTGCCTTGTACGCCCATTCCAACTATTACGGTTTTCATTATTCTCGTGAAGTTTTGTAGTTTGATGAATCTTGGATGTTATTTATTTTTTCAACAATTTGATCTTCGTTTATTACTATATTACCTTCTATTTCGCATTCGCATGCTGCCGCAATTGATCCAATAATGCTGGAAGTAACTATAGATTTTGTTGCAAGCATACACAAAGTTGCGCAGGATAGCATTGCATCTCCAGCTCCAACTGCATCCTCAACTTTTCCAACAAATGAAGGAGTTGAAAAAGATAAAACACCTTTCTTCTGATATGACACTGAAACTATACCTCTTTCTCCTAATTTTAATATTAAATTTTTAAATTTTGTTTCCTTGGCCAATTGCCTAGTCATATCACTTATGCTTGAGTCTTGGTCTGCTAAGGAAAATCTAGCTTCTTTTTCATTAGGGGTTATAAGGTCAAAATTTTTAAAATCAGTTATATTTCCCCACCTTGTAGCTACTTGACTGTCGGCTACTTTTAAAACGCCTTTCCTTATTGATTTAATTAATAATGGGATACTTGTTTTGTTAAAAATTCCATGTCTAAAATCACTAAAAATGATTGCATCACAATCAGTAGTTTTAATACTGTTTTGAATTTTTTTTAAAATTTTTTCCGATATCGGGTGATTGTCCAATTTGTCAATTTTTAAGAGTTTATATCCATTTGATATAATTGTGTTCTTATTTGTAGTTGGTCTTGTTTTATCAATAATTTCTTTAGTTTTAATATTTGATTTTTTTAATTCACTTAAAGTAAAATCTTTAAGATCATCATTTCCTAGAACTGTTGTTAGAGTTACTTTTGCGCCTAAACTTTTTAAATGTTTAGCCACTATTCCTGCCCCTCCAACATAATCATTTTTTTCTTGATAAAGAACGCTTGGGGTTGGTGTTTTTACATGGCCTCCAATTAAATTTGTTCTTGTGTAGGTATCGATTATCAGATCACCAACAACATGTACTTTAAAATTTTTCAATTTTTTTATAGTTTTTTTTAATTTTTCAAAAGTTATCTTGTGCTTTGCCATCAAATCCAGGAGTTTATAATTTTCAATTTTGGGTTGATGTAAATTTATTAACTTGGTTGAAGAATAAACAACATCTCCGGGAGTAAAAATCATTTCCCCACCATAACTTTCTACTATTTTTGCTTCTTCTTTAGTAGCTGGAGGCAGTCCCCCAGAAGTATATTCAAATCCTTTTGCAAAATAATCTGGTTTTAGTGATAACAAATTTTTATGAGGTTTTTGATTATGATCTATTACAACGTAGTCAACCATTTCAAAAGCTGCTAGATTTAGAGCTCTTATATTCTGTGGCACAAAAGGTCTGTTGGATCCCTTTTGTATATAAATATCAGCAGTTATACTTACAACTAAAATAGATGCTTTAGATTTTGCATATATTAAATGCCTGACATGCCCGGGATGTACTACATCAAAATTACCGTGACATAAGATTACTTTATTTTTTCTAGGATATTTTCCAACTATTTTTTTTAGTTCAGAAATATTTTTTATCTTTTTAGAATATTTAAGAGTATTTTTTTTCATAAGTTTTATATTTAGACATATAGTTAAACCAAGTTTTTGTAGCTTTTTTTATTTTAGATTTATTCCATAAAGGGGCATTTTTCCATCTATGAATATCTAAGAGCATATTTTTTACTCCATCTAAAAAATCTACTTTTGGTTTCCATTTTAATAATCTTTTAATCTTATTTATGTTTGCATATGTAATTCTTGGTTCACCAGGTCTGGTAGGTAAAAATACTTTTTTACCTCCCAAAATTCTAATAAGATTATTTATAGTTTGAGGCTTATCAGAGCCAACATTAAAAATTTCACCTGTGATTTTTGTTTTTGCTGCTTTTAGAAATGCATCAGCTACATCTGTAACATAAACAAAATCTCTTTTTTGATTTCCATCTCCAACGATCGTAAATGGTTTATCTTCCAATTTTTGTTTCAAAAAAACACCAAATGCTGCACCGTAAGCTCCCGTTGTTTTTACTCGAGGCCCATAGGCATTAAAAATTCTTATAGAGTTAACCGGCAGCTTATATAATTTGTTCCAATGCAAACATAGTTTTTCTCCTAGATATTTGCTTAAAGCGTAGGGGTATAAAGGATTAATCGGATTAGTTTCTTTGGTTGGTGTCTTGGCTAAACCGTAACAAGATGATGAAGCGGCATAAACTAATTTCTTAACCTTGGCATTTCTAGCTGCCTCTAATATCTTAGCTGTGCCCTTTATGTTGTTGTTCATGTAGAAAATAGGTTTTTCGATCGAAGGAATTATATCTCCTACACCAGCAAAATGAAAAATATACTTGCAAGATTTAAAAATAGGATCATTTTTTTTTAAATCACAAATATTTTTTTTTTTAAAAACAAAATTCTTGTTTTTATAATGCTTTTGAATATTTTTTTTATCTCCACCAGAAAGATTATCTATTACTTTAACCTTAAAGTTTTTAGATAGTAATAAATCAACCATATGACTGCCAATAAAACCTGCTCCCCCTGTAACAACTGCTATTTCTTTCTTTTTCACGATGCTTTTAAATTCTTTAATCTTTTAACATTAAAATATATGTCGTTTTCGAAAGTTTCTGAAAAAATTTTTTTTTTAAAAGAAAAACACAAATCTTTCACGGCATCCTCGACGCTTCTTTGAGGTTGAAAACCAAGAATTTTTTTAATTTTATCGGAATTGATATGATATGAGCGGATATCATCACTTTTTTCAGTTACTATTTCGATTTCCCCAAGCTCTTTAAACTCGTTTTGAACTACTTTTTTAACAACTTTAGAAATGTCAGATATTGACATATTTTGATAGCCAACATTAAAAATTTGATTACGAATTTTATTACTAGATGCTTCTATAAATTTTTCTATAACATCACAATAATCTTGTATATGTAAATTTGGTCTAAGTTGCTGTCCTCCAAAAACTCTTATTTTTTTATTATTTATTGCATGATTGGTTAATATATTCACACTTAAATCAAAACGTTGGCGAGGGGCATAACCGCAAACAGTGGCAGGTCTAAAAATTACTCCTTCGAAATTAGAATCTGTGTGTTTAAATAATAAAGGTTCACAAAGACCCTTGTACTTGTTGTAAAGAGTTAGGGGAACCAAAGGATGGTCTTCTTTTACATCTGTTCGGTCAGAGACTCCATAAACAGAACTTGTAGAAGCATAAATAAATCTCTTTACTCCTGATTTTTTGGCGGCAATCACCATAGGCTCAAATGCATCAAAGTTAATGCTTGTAGACAAATTTTTATCTAATTCAAAACTTGAATCGTTGGATATACAAGCTAGGTTTACAAATACATCGTGGTCATAACAGGATTTTTGTAAAAATTCAGAATTTCTGATGTCACCTTTAATTATTTTTAAATTAGAATTAGATTTTGGTAAAAAATTATCTCCAAAATATAATATATCATAAACGGTAACTTTATAATTTTTTTCTAAGAGCTGCGGTACCAATCTGCTACCACAGTAACCTGCGCCACCTGTTATAAAAATAGATTTTTTTTTATTTTTTGACATCTATTTTATATCCCGCTGCAAGAGCGTCTTTATAAAACATAGAAACCGTATCTAATGAATTTTCCTTTAAATCTTTACCAATACCAGGAATTTTTTTTAAAATATTATTTGGCACTGTTATTATTTGACAACCAGCGTTTTCTGCCTGAAAAATATTAATTATTTCTCTTGTGCTGGCCCAAAGAACACTGGACTTATTTTTTTTTTTAGAAATTTTAACTGATTGTTGCATAATACTCATAGGATCAATTCCTGAATCAGCTATGCGGCCAGCAAACACTGATAGAATGGCAGGAGTGTCGGATTTCAAAACTTCAACTACCGAATTTAATTGTTCTGTTGTAAAAATTGCTGTCACATTACAAATTACTCCACTGTTTGAAAGTTTTTTTATCAGCTGAACTGTGCTATCCCCTTTTGTATTTGTTATCGGTATTTTAACATTTGCATTCTTACCCCAGCTTGCTATTTCGTAAGCTTGTTCCTCCATTTGATTAATGTCGTCTGCAAAAACTTCGAATGAAACAGGTTTGTCATTTACTATTTTTAAAACTTCAAATGCAAATTTTTTATAATCTTCAACTCCTGACTTTCTCATCAGACTTGGATTCGTTGTAAAACCTTTTATAAATTTTTTTTTGTTTAATTCTGATATGCCGTTAATGTCAGCTCCATCAGCAAAAATCTTTATTTTTAGCTTATTTATGTCAATCATATGTTTAATTGGATTTTGATATAATATGGTCTACAGCAAAAAGTAATGACTTAAAAGTAGCTTCTTGAATATGAGGTTTTTTTTCTTCATGCTTATTATCTATAAATATTGTCTTGCATTTAGCTTTTTTTCCAGCATTTATGTCGCTAGCTCTATCTCCTACCATATAACTTTTTTTTAAATAAACTTTATACCTCTTGGCTAAGCTCAAAATCATGCCAGGTTTAGGTTTTCTGCAGCTGCATTTTTCATTTTGACGATGAGGGCATGTTGCAAAAGCATCAATATTTGTTTTTAATTTTATTTTTTTGTTAACTTTATTTAAAAAACTCTTAGTAATAATTCCGTGTCCTATGTCAGGTTGATTAGACACAACAAAAACAAGAAAGCCTTTTTTTTTTAGTTTTCGAATAGATTTAATTACCCCTGGCAAAAATTTAAAATCACTTAAAGATCTTATGGCATATGATTTTTTCTTATAGATTATGGGTTTTAAAATTACCCCATCTCTATCTAGAAAAACTGCCTTTTTTACCATTTACCATTTAGTTTTATTTAATTGTAATAAAGGATGAGAAACTAAACAGTGCCATATTACAGAATGAAATGCCTCGGTGTAAGGGGTTACAAGTTTTTTATTAATAAGTGGCACAACTATAACAGCATCACCAAGTTTTTTTGCAAAACCTCCATCTCTTCCAACAATGCCAAATATTTTTGATTTTCTTTTTTTTGCATATTTAATAGCATTAATTAAATTAACACTAACTTTTTTTTTGAGATTACCTCCACCAACCGACATAACAAAGACTGCATCATTTTTTTGAATGTTGCTAACCCTTAGCCATTCTGCTAGTGAGTTATCCCAACCTTCATCATTAATTCTTGCGGTAAGTTCTGCAACATTATCTGTAGGAGCATAACATTCTATTTCACATATTTTTCTAAAATCATTTACTGCATGAGATGAATTCGCTGCACTTCCACCGACTCCAAGAAAAAATAATCTTCCATTAGAATCTTTTATTTTTTTTATATTATTTACTAAATTATTAATTTCATCTTTATCTACAAGATCCGATAAAATTTTAAATTCTGAAAAGAAATTATCTATATGTTTGTTTGTTTTTTTCATATAACCAATGCTCCGCACTTTGACATTTTATCTTTCAAAGACAAGTCTGACAACATTATTTTTTATTGGCTTAAACTGGACTATAATAATACTTAGAATTTTTATTTATAGTCGCAGTTAATTTACCAAATGAAACTTTTAGTTTATTTTTTTGATAGCTAATTATATCAAATATTGTATTTATAAAAGGTCCTGAAAAAAACTTTCCTTTTTTGAAACTACATTGAGCAAAAAAATCTGGTTTTATATATCCCTCGTCATCTTCAAATGACTTGCAAAAATTTATAAACTCATTAATATTTTTTTGATTTTGGTTACAACCTTCTAAAAAGTATTGAAGCCCTCTAATGTATCTAAGTTCACTTAAAATAAATTTTTTTGAGAATTCTTTATGATAACATATTAAATAATTATCAAGTATTTTTCTTTCAGTAATTTTGAATTTATTTCTAAAAAATTTTTTATATCTTATTTTTGGAATATAATATTTTATTTCATTTCCTAGTTTTTCTCTTAGACCTTCTTTTAATAAGGCCTCTTCAGAAGATTTATATTTTATAATATACCACATTTTATTCTTTACTTATCTCCGATTTGAGCTCATCGTACTCTTGCATTTTTCTTTTCATGAAATTTAATGTTAATCTGGTTTTTGCCGCTATTCCTTTTGGCGTTAAAATATATACGTAATTAATTTTGTTAGGATTTTTCTTAAAATTATTAATTTTAATTAATCCTTTTTCTCTAAGAGCAACTAAACAATAATTTAATTTTCCTAAACTAAAACCGAGTTCTGTTGCTAGTTCTCTTTGAGTGCTTTTTGGTTTTATTTTAATTTTTCTTAAAACGTTTAGGTAATCTTGATCATTATCCATAATTTTTTACCGTTCAAATATTGAACGATAATAGTGTTCAATCCTTGAACAGTAAAGTTATTTATTATATTCTGGGCTTTTTTCGAGGTGGTCCTAGTTGTTGGAATTGATTTTCGACTACATCTTGTGGTTGTATTCAGTTAATTTATTTGAACGATTCAGCTGACATTTTTTTGAAAATTTCCGTATCAGTGTTCCCTAAGTTTGAATAATTATTCACTATATCTTTCTCCAGTGAGGTTAGGCCAGCACCATGCTGCCCACGTAATTTTGGGTTAAAAACTTGGTCAAAACTAAGAAACGATTCTTCTGATGCAATATAACTTGAAACAATTAAAGGAAATTTCCAAAATATTTTCTTTAGATCATTTTTTTCCTTCTCGGAAAAATCTTTTTCGAAATTATTTTTATCATCTATATATTTACTTAGAGTATTTTTTATATTCTTAAGTGATGAAATATTTTTTTTATCGATGAGTTTAATTAATATTTCTGCATTTTTTTGATTTAAAGATAGCCATTTTTTATCTATGCTTAACATAAATTCACATATTTTATGATTTAAGAAAGGAAAACGAGCCTCTACAGGACCTCTATTCATAAAAATAATTGAGGCACGTTTTAACATATTGCTATAAATATTATTAATAAAAGCTAATCTGCTGGCTGATCGAATTTGTACATCATGAGGTTTATTTAATTCTTTCCAACTATCATACGCTCCAAGCAATTCATCAACTCCATGTCCTCCAATAGTAACTTTAAATCCATCTTTTCTCATTTGTGGAGCTAAGTACCAATAAATTGGTAAGGGGTAAAAACTAAGAGCTTTAATTTTCCTCATTTCAAAAGTTTCAATAATTCTTGGCGTGTCTTCTATGATCTCTTCTTTTGTTGCATTAATTTCTATTAATTTTAAATTTATTGATTTAAATGATTCTGCGGCGAGCCTAGCTTTAATAACATCCATAGATTCATAATCTTTAACTGAAAAAACATAAGAAGTTGGTTGATAGCCAATATTTTTAAAATCAATATTTTTAAAAACATAAAAAGTAGTTAGCACACTATCTATTCCTCCTGAAAGCATTGTGCATATTGGAACATCTCCCATTGTTCGATTCTTTGCTGATTCATCTAGTATTTTATGTAAATTTTTACCGATTTCTAATATATCTGATTCCTTTTTAATTTTTGAAGTTTCGGGTGTAAAAAATTTAGTTTTTTTGATTTTTTTTTCTTTAATATCATACTCCAAATAGTATCCAGGCTCTAATTCAATAGGATCTTGCAAACTTATTTTATTTACTCCTCTGAATCCTTTTAATTCACTTGAAAAAATAAATTTTTCTTTATCATAATAATAATAAAGGGGTATTCTTCCGGGAAAATCTCTTGTGATAATAATTTTGCCCCTACTTTTATCATAGATAGCTAAAGCAAAAAGAGAATCTATTTCCTTGTTATAAATAAAATCTATCCCATTTTTTTCGTAAAGTTTAAGAAATACTTCTGTATCTCCAGACGATTTAAAACTAATATTTTTTTTTTTTAAATTTTGTTTAAATAAATCAAAATTGTAGAATTCTCCATTGAATATAATTGCAATATTTCGGTTTTCAGAAAAATAAGGTTGATCTGATTTTTTATCTACTGTTTCGTTTCCTGAATTTTTTACAAGATGACGTCTGGATGCAAATATTATATTATCTGGCAGCTTATTGACTTGTATGCCGTCATCCCCTCGCTTTATTAAATTTATTGCTTTTTCTGCCTCATTTTCAGTAATTCCAATACCTCCAAAAATTCCACACATGATTTTTCTATTTTATTAAAAATTCAATCTTTTTCATAATTTCTTCTACTATTAAATCAGGTGTTTTTTTTTCAGTATTAATCTCTAAATCGTTTTTTATTGGTTTTTCAAAAGGAATATCTACATCAATTACAAATTTCTTCTCTCCGTTAATTGCAGGTAAATAAAGATTTTTTTTATCTCTTTTTATTCTCTCTTCTAAAGAAGAATCTAAAAAAATTTCAAAATAATTATTAATTTCCTTCTTGCATACTTCTCTATCTTTCTGGAAAGGGCTTATTACTGCAACAATGCTGCATATGTCTGAATTCATAAGCCATTTTACTAAATTTATATACCTGTAGGTTTGTTTGCTTCTTGAAATTTTATCGTAGCCCAAGTTATTTTCATATAAATTTCTTATCTTATCTCCATCTACAAGCACTAAGTTTGGAACTTTTTTCTTTATTCTTTCATAAACTATTTTGGATATTGTGGTTTTCCCAGCCGCCGACGGCCCAATTATCCAGATACTGAAGGGATTCATTTTAGTTATGATTATGATTTTTCATCATAACCCCAGTTTTGTTTATCTTCTCTTCCTCTTTTTAAAGTTTCTTTGAGGTTATAAGTTCTAATTAATTCTTGCTTCTCCAGATAATTTATATTTTGGCCATCTGATAATTTAATTAAAGATCCTGATCCCGTAAATCCATGTTTAGTAAAAGCTGATACCCAAATAGCGTCGTCTTTTTTGAGGCTAATCTTGGTATCTTTCTGTCCTTCGCGTAAATGAAATTTCATATTTCCACCTGTTGCCAAATAATGAGAGCATGTAGAATCCATAAGGTCATGAATTTTTTCTTTTTTTAAATTTTGTACTTTAACAAAATAACCAAACAGGTCAGGAAATCTTGCAGAATTAACTATTGAAGCCACCGTATAAGATTTAAATTTTCTTTTTGTTTTTATAGAATCTTTGTAATCCCAATAAAGTCTTCCGATAGAATCTTCTTTGAACTTTCTTTCAGCATATAAACTTGGATCTGAACCAATAAGTGAGCAAATTTTATTTATTTCTTTTTTACTTAAAAAAACATTATTTCTTTTAAAATAATTTTTTAATTTTTTGATTGAAATTTTTGTTTTTTTTGAGATTTCCTCAAGC
>MDTE01108005.1_pt1 | contig 19676 bp, 18 predicted proteins | sample 811231 | NCBI WGS metagenome assembly MDTE01 (sample SAMN05326651, study PRJNA326480) | marine metagenome | isolation source: seawater | place: Indian Ocean: Red Sea | collected 2010 | reverse complement strand
TAAAAAAAAAAAACATGATTGCTCATGCAAATGTAATACTTACACATGCTAATGGTGTGATGACAAATCTATTAGCAAGTCGAATTACACAAAAAAAAATTAGACACATAAATGTCACATTGGATAAAAAATATATTGTATGTGACTTGCTTAGGAAAGAATTAGATGTTTTTACGAATACAGTTATTAAAAATGTAAATAATAAATTTAATTATAAAAGTATATCAGAGACAATTGAAACAGGTCATAAAGAACCTTTGTTGATTGAGATGCAAGCCTTTATTGACAGTTGTAATGGGATTAAAAGTAAATTTTTATCTGACGGTGCTGATAGTCATGAGGTAATGCGAGTATGCGAAAAAATTAGAAATGAAATTGAATACACGAATTAGATCTAGATTAAAAAATAAAATTATATTGGTAACTGGTGGAGCAGGTTTCATAGGAAGTCATTTGGTTGATGCTTTAATATTCACTGAAAATGTGAAAAAAGTTATTGTGATTGACAATTTATTCAATGGAGATTTAAAAAATTTAAGCAAATCAAAAAAAACAAAGAAATTAGAAATATATAGATCTGATGCCTCAAAATTACCAAATTTAAAAAAAATAATTAGAAGAAATAAGATTGATATAGTTTTTAATTGTGCAACAAAAGCATTAAACTATTCATTTGTAAACCCCTCAGATGCATTTCATGTTAATACTGAAATCACAATTAATCTACTTGAGCTCCAAAAGAAAAATTTTTTTAAAACTTTGTGTCATTTTTCTACATCAGAAGTTTATGGGACAGCAGTTTATAAACCAATGGATGAAAATCATCCAACTAATCCATTAACGACTTATGCAGCTGGTAAATTGGCGGCTGATAAGGCTTTACAAAGTTATGTAGCAATGTTTAACCTAGACGCTTTTATTGTGCGACCTTTTAATAATTTTGGACCGAGACAAAATTTAAAAAATTATTTGGCTGGTGTTATTCCCTTAACTGTGAAAAAGATTTTATCAAATGCCCGACCTGAAATTCATGGAGATGGCAACCAAAGTAGAGATTTTATTTTTGTCAAAGATACAGTTAATGCTGTTATTAAGCTTTTTTATGTTTTAAAGAAAGGTGAAGAGGTAAACATTTCCTCATCAAATGAAATAAAAATTAAAAATTTAATTCATATCATTTCCAAGAATTTAAATTATCAAGGAAAAGTAACTAAAAAACTAAAGAGAGCAGCAGACGTTAAATCTCATAATTCTTCAAATAAAAAACTGAAAAAATTAATCAAATTTAAAATGACCTCTTTTAATGAGGCTTTAAAGGAAACTTTGGAGTGGTATTTACAAATATATTTCAAACAAAAAAAAATAAAATAATTATGAGGAAAGTAAGACTAATCAAACCATATATTTCTTTTGAAGAGGTAAATAAAAAATTTACTGACATTTTTCAAAGTGGAATATTCACTAAAGGTAAATATTTAGAGTTATTTAAAAGTCAATTAAAAAAATTTTTGAGAGTAAGGCATGTGTTTTTAATGACATCAGCAACCACTTCTCTTTCAATGTGTTTGAAATTGTTGAATATAAAAAAAGGTGATGAAGTTATTGTTTCAGATTTTTCATGGCCAGCTACAGTAAATGTAGTAGAAGATTTAATGGCTAAACCAATCTTTGTGGATGTAAGTTTAGAGACATTTAATATGTTACCTAGCGATCTTGAAAAAAAAATATCAAAAAAAACTAAAGCTGTAATATTTGTTGATACTCTTGGGAATCCAAGTGGTATCGACACAATAAAATCTATTTGTAAAAAAAAAAAGATACCGCTTATAGAAGACGCAGCATGCGCAATTGGTAGTTCCATAAATAAAATTGCATGTGGAAAAATTGCTGATTTAACCTGTTTTAGTTTTCATCCTAGAAAGTTAATTTGTGCTGGTGAAGGGGGAGCTATAACAACTAATAATAATAAATGGAGTAAAATTCTTGAAGTCAAATTGCAACATGGAGCCAAGATAACGAAAGGTATTGGTCTTAACTTTGTAGATTATGGATACAATTATAGATTTACTGAACTTCAGTCAGTCATGGGAATTCAACAATTAAAAAAGATTTCAAAAATTATTAAAAGTAGAAACAAAATTAGATCTCAGTATATAAAACATTTATCAAAAAATGGTCTTATACCTCAAAAAATCAATAGTAATGTTTTTTTTAATAACCAAACAATTGTTTTCAGAATGAAAAATAAAAATTTAAGAAATGGTTTAATTAATTTTTTAAAGAAAAAAAAAATTGAGACAACAATCGGTTATTATTCTTTGAGTAATACTTTTTATTATAAAAAAAAGTACAAACAAAATCGAGTTAATTCAAAACTTTTACAAGACACAACTATAGCATTACCTTGTTATGAAAATATGAATTATAAACTTGTTATTAAAATGATAAATTCCTATATAAATAAAAGTTAAATGAATGAAAAAAAAAAAATTCAAAATAACATTTCTCTTAGATAAGAAAAATTTATGGATTCAAAAATATCTTTTAGATTTTGACTTTGGATTAAAAAGAAAATATCTATTTCAAATTAAAAAAAACAAAAATTTAGTTAAAAATCAAGATATTGTATTTCCACTTGCTTATACAAAAGTTTTGTCAAAAAAATTTATGAATGATAATAAGCTTGTTATAATTGTGCATGCAAGTCGTTTACCTAAAGATAAAGGATTTGCTCCAATTCAAAATCAAATTTTAAAGAATAAAAAAAGGTTATTTATATCTTTAATTCAAGCTGAGGATAAAGTTGACTCAGGAAATATATATCTAGTTAATAGTTTTTCTTTAAAAGGTCATGAACTCTACAATGAAATAAGATATATTCAAGCACAAGAATGTTTTAAAATTATAAAAGAATTTTTAATTAAATTTCCAAAAATAAAAAGCAGAAAACAATTTGGACAATCAAACTTTAATAAGAAAAGATACCCAAAAAATAGTGAGTTGAATATAAACAAATCCATTAAATCACAATTTAATTTGTTAAGAATATGCGATAATGAAAATTTTCCTGCTTTTTTTACTTATAAGAAAAAAAAATATATATTAAAAATTTATAAAGATAATTAAAATGGACAGTCTAAGTTAATAATAAAACAACTGATGACTTTAAAAATTTGTTCTAATTGCATATATGATGAAAATGTTTCAGGAATTTACTTTGGAAAAGATGGAGTTTGCAATTACTGTAATCAGATAGAAGAGCTGAAGGAAATTTATAAAACAGGCTTATCAGAAGGCAAAAAGGAATTAGACTCAATATTAAAAAAAATAAAAAAAGATGGAAAAAAAAATAAATATGACTGTATTATAGGGGTTAGTGGAGGAACAGACTCATCGTATCTCATATATTTAGCTAAAAAAGTTTGGGGTTTAAAACCTCTAGCAGTACATTATGATAATACCTGGAATTCAGCAATCGCTACAATCAATATAAGTAAAGTTCTCAAAAAATTAGAAATAGATCTGTATACGCATGTTGTAAATAATAAAGAGGCTGATGATATATTTAAGTCTTTTTTTTTAGCTGGAGTTCCAGAGCTGGAAGCATCTACAGATTTAGCATATGCTTATCTTTTAAGGAAAGTATCTAAAAAATTTAATATTAAATATATTTTAGAAGGACATTCATTTATTACTGAAGGAATTTCACCGCTCGGATTAAATTACTTTGATGGAAGATATATAAATGAAATTCATAAAAAGTTTGGAAAGATCAAAATGGAAACTTACCCTTTGTTGACTTTATCAAAGTTTTTAAAATCTATTTTTTTTGACAGAGTAAAATTTATTAGACCATTTTGGTATATTGATTATTCAAAAGAAGATGCCAGAAACTTTTTGGAAAAAGAATTCGATTGGCAATATTATGGAGGACATCATCTAGAAAATAGAATAACTGCTTTTTATCATCAAATTTATCTACCACAAAAATTTGGTATTGATTTAAAGATGTTATCTTTAGCTGCATTAGCAAGAAATAAAAAAATTAGTAGATCACAGGCTATTCAATATTTAAACGAAAAAAAAAATATCGATAAAACTCTTATTAAGTTATTTCAAAAAAGAATGGATATGTCGGACAATTACTATAAAGATATTATGAATAGTAAGCCTAATTATTGGCAGTCTTACCCAACATATAAAAAAGTTTTTGAATACTTAAGACCAGTTTTTTATGTATGTTCAAAATTAAATTTAATTACAAAAAGCTTTTATCTTAAATATTGCGTAAAATGAATTTTAGATGATAACTATAATAGATTTAGGTATAGGTAACTTGGGATCCTTAAGAAATATGCTTGAGTATCTCAATATCTCTTGTGAGATCACAAAAGATTTAAATTATATATCAAATTCAAAAAAAATAATTTTATCAGGAGTTGGGTCTTTTGACTCATCCATGTATAATATTAATACTAATAAAGAATTAAAAAGTATTCTAAATGAATTAGTTTTGAATAAAAAAATTCCAACACTGGGAATTTGCATGGGTATGCAAATAATGCTTGAAAGTAGTGAAGAGGGAAACCAAAAGGGCCTAGGCTGGATACAAGGAAAAGTTAAGAAGTTTAAAAGTTATAAAGATCTAAAAATTCCACACATGGGATGGAATGTTGCAAATATAGATAAAGAAAATGACTTATGTGAAATTGATCAAAAATATTATTTTGTTCATTCTTATTATGTAGAATTAAAAGATATGAAAAATTGCATGATGACGACAAACTATAGTATTAAATTTTGTTCGGGTATTTTTCACAATAATATTTTTGGAGTTCAGTTTCACCCAGAAAAGAGCCACAAGAATGGAATGTTAATTTTAAAAAACTTCTCTAAATTATAGTTATGATACAAACTAGAATAATACCTTTACTTTTATTAAATGGTGAAAGTTTAGTAAAAACAGTGAGATTTAATGAATACAATTACATAGGGGATCCAGCTAATACTGTTAAAATTTTTAATGAACTTGAAGTTGATGAGCTTATATTCCTTGATATTACAGATCCATCAAATTTGAAAGAACCAAACTTCAAAATTCTATCAAATATATCGAGCGAGTCTTTTATGCCTCTCAGTTACGGTGGCAAGATAAGAAATATTGAGCAAGTAAAAAAAATTTTTGATATTGGATTTGAAAAAGTCTCAATAAATAGCCAAGCAGTAGAAAACAAAAATTTAATTTCTCAGATTGCCAATATATATGGTACCCAAGCAATTATTGTTTCAATTGATGTTAAAAAAAATTTATTAGGAAATAAAACTGTCAGAATTTTTGGAGGCACAAAAGATACAAAACTTAATCCAACAGATTGGGCCAAAGAAGCAGAAAATTTAGGAGCTGGTGAAATTTTATTAACTTCAATTGATAAAGAGGGAACATGGGATGGATTTGATGTTGAACTAGTTAGTGAAATAAATAAAAAAGTTAATATTCCTGTAATCGCAAACGGTGGTGCTGGTAAAATTGAACATATTTCAGAGGTTATAAACAAGTCTCAAGTAAGTGCAGTTGCTTTGGGAAGTATGGTTGTTTATCAAAAAAAAGGTATGGGAGTTTTAGTTAATTTTCCTAATAAAGACGAATTACTAAATATTAAATTGTGAAAATTGCATTATTAGGAAATATGAACAACGCAAACTTTGCTTTGCTTAGACACTTAAAATCAAGAGGTTTGAATGTTGATTTATTACTTTGGAAAAACGATGGAGTATTGTCTCATTCTCATTTTAAACCTGAAAATGATACATACGATTTCAAATATTGGTCAAAGTTTATAAAAAGAACTTCAATTAATAATGCATTATCATCAATTTTTTTTAACCCTCTAAAACCAAAAAATTACATTACTGAAAAATATTTTTTAAATTTGTATAAAAAATATGATTTATTTATTGCGTCAGGTATTGCACCTGCTTTATTTGAAAAATTTAACAAAAAATTAGATATTTTTTATCCACTGAGTATAGGAGTTGAGTTTGTAAATACCAATGATGATAAAGAATATTTAAATACGAGAGTAAAAAGATATTTTTTTGATAGATTAAAAAAAATACAAAAAAAAGGCATTCAAAATTCAAGATTAATAATTAATCCTGAAATTGGCAAAACCGAAAAAGTTTTAAAGCAAATAAAAGTTGAAACTTTAAAATTAATTCTACCGTTGATTTATAAAGAAAAAAAAATAATAAATAGTCGATCTTTGATAACAAAAAAAATTAATAAATTTGATTTTAAGATAATTTCTCACACGAGGCATTTGTGGAAATTCAATAAATTATTTTCGAGAGGAAAAAATAAAGAAAATTTAAAAAATAATCATTGGTTGCTAATCGCCTTTAAAAACTTTATTAAGGAAACAAAATCAAATTCATGCTTGATACTTTCAAAATCTGGTCCTGATTATGTAGACTCTTTTAAATTAGCAAAAAAACTTGAAATAAGTGATAGGATTATATGGTTACCAATCATGCCGAGAAAAAAAATTATTCAAATTATAAAGCAGTGTGATCTTGGTGTCGGTGAGTTTTATCAATTTAAAAAAACTTTTTTTGGCGGCACGACTCTTGAATTTTTATCTCAAGGAAAAGCTACAATACAATCTTTTGACTTAAGTAATAAAAATTTTGAAAAAATTTTTAAGCTAAAAGCTCCACCGTTGTTTAAAGTAAATAATAAAATAGATTTGAAAAAAATGATAAAAAAGTTGTATAAAGATACACAATTAAGAAAAAACGTTGAACAAAACACTAATAAATGGTTTCTTGAGGAATATTGTAAAAAAACAATTTCAAATTGGGTACAATCTATTCTTTTAATTTATAAAGATAAGAAAAAAAAGTCATAATTTTATGTGTGGATTTATTGGTATTATTGGTAGTGATTTAAAAAATTTATTGCCTAGTGAAAAAACTCAAAAAATATCGGAAAGCTTGAAACACAGAGGTCCAGATTCTGAGGGCCTTTATGTAAGTGATGATAATTCTGTTATTATGATACATAGGAGATTGTCTATTTTAGATCTTTCTGAAAAAGGTCGACAACCAATGTATAGTCAATGTGGAAGATTCATTATTTCGTTCAACGGAGAGATTTACAATCATCAAAAATTAAGAAACGATAAAAATTTGATTAGTTATAAATGGAAAGGTACATCAGATACCGAGACTTTAATGAGATACTTTGAAATATATGGGATTGATAAAACATTAGAAGATATTGAAGGTATGTTCTCTTTTGTTATATATGATACGCAATTCAATAAGCTTTATTTAGCTAGAGATAGATCTGGTGAAAAACCTTTACTTTATGGGACTATAGATGGTCTTTTTATTTTTGGGTCAGAATTATCATTTTTAAAGATATTAACGAGTGTAAAATTAAATTTAGATGAAAAATATATAAACCAATATTTTTTTTATGGATATACAAAAGAAACGCCATTTAAGGAGATAAAAAAAATCCAGCCGGGTTCTTATTTAGAAGTTTTAATTAATTCAGATGGATCAACTTTTTTAAAAGAACCAAAACGATATTGGGAATTTAGTGCAAAATTAAATTTAAAAAAATTTGACACCAATGAAATTGAACATAAATTTCATAAAAAAATTGAGAATGTAATAAATAAACAAATGATTTCTGATGTACCTATTGGTGCTTTTTTATCAAGTGGGGCAGATTCCTCTTTAATAGTCTCAATAATGAGTAAACTCTCCGAAAAGAGATTAAAAACTTTCACAGTAGGTTTTGAGAATAAAAAAATCGATGAAACAGATGAAGCAAAAAAGATTGCAAAATATTTAAATACAGATCATTATGAGGTTCATTTAAGTGATAAAAAAATAGCGGAAATTATACCGAATATCTTTAACTACTTTGATTTTCCCTTAAGTGACCCATCCATTATACCAACTTATCTTGTTTCTTATGTTGCTAAAAATCACGTAAAAGTAGCATTATCAGGAGATGGAGGGGATGAATTATTTCTTGGTTATAAAAGATATTTAGATGCAAGAAATATTAGAAAAAAAATCAGTTTTATACCAAAACCAATTAGATCAATATTAAATTTTATAATTTCTCATACTTCCAAAAAGATCATAAATTTATCAAATTTTAGTGAAAATAGATTTAAAAAAATTCAAAATATTTTAAATAATAATAAATTTCAAAATGTATATCAAAATATTTTGTGTAAAAATTTTCCAGAATTGATATTAAAAAAATATCATTCTTTTGAAAATTACCAAATCAATATAGAAAATGATCATTTAAATTTTTATGACTATATGTCAGAATTTGATTTTCAAAACTATTTACCTAATGATATTCTTTTTAAACTAGACATATGTTCAATGAGAAATAGTTTAGAGACTAGAGCTCCTTTTTTGGATAAAGAGATTTTAGAATTCGTAAAGAAAGTTCCAAATAATTTAAAAATTGATCGAAAAGATAATCAAAAGGTTTTAATTAAAAAGGTTTTAAGCAATTATTTACCAAATCAATTAATTAGTAAAAAAAAGATGGGCTTTGGTTTACATTTGAATATTTTATTAAAAACATCTTTATTAGATTGGGCAGAAAATTTAATAGAATTTCTTAAAAAAAATGACGATGAGTATGTCGATTATAATTTAGTGAAAAAATATTGGGAAATGTTTAAGAAAAATGAGCAAATAAATGAATACTTTATTTGGAATGTACTTTCCTATTTAGCGTGGAAAAAAAATTGGCATAATAAAGTATATTTTTCTCATCATTAGATTATAAGTATTTAAATATCATGAATATTTTAGTTACTGGTTGTGCAGGTTTTATTGGTTTTAATTTATCCCAAAAATTATCTAAAAATAATTCATACAATATTGTGGGCATTGACAATCTCAATACTTACTATGATCAAAAATTAAAAATTTCTAGATTAAAAATACTAAAAAAAAATAAAAATTTTTCATTTAATAAATGTAATTTGGAAAATTTTAATATATTGAAAAATAAATTAAAAAAAAAAAAAATTGATGTTATAATTAATTTAGCAGCTCAAGCAGGTGTAAGATATTCTTTACAAAAACCTGAGAGCTATACAAAAAGTAATCTTGTTGGATTTTCTAATATTTTAGAAATTTGTAGGTTAAAAAAAAGTAATCTCATTTTTGCAAGCACTAGCAGTGTCTATGGTGATACTAGTGATTTTCCTATTTCAGAAAAATTTAGTACAGACAAACCTATTCAATATTATGCAGCTACAAAAAAATCTAATGAGGTAATGGCCTATTCATATTCAAAACTTTTCAATATCAAAACTGTCGGATTAAGATTTTTTACAGTCTATGGACCTTGGGGACGTCCAGACATGTCCTTATTTAAATTTACAAAAAATATACTTCTTAATAAAGAGATCGAAGTGTTTAATAACGGAAAACATTATAGAGACTTTACTTATATAGATGATATTGTCTCCGGAATCATTAAATCTATTAACTTCATTAATAAAAATAAAAAAAAAGAAAATTTATTTGAAATTTTTAACTTAGGTAGGGGCAAAAGCATCTCTTTGAAAGAGTTTATAAAATGGACAGAATTAGCAATTGGAAAAACTGCTAAAAAAAAATACCTAGAAAAACAAAAAGGAGATATTTACAAAACTCATTGTGATATTAAAAAAAGTAAAAAACTGCTAGGTTATAATCCAAAAACAAATTTCATTACCGGTATCAAAAAGTTTGTTAGCTGGTATAAAAAATATTACTCAATTTAGATGGAAACTATAAAAAACGCCTTATTGTTATTAGAAAAAGTCAGAATGAGAAAATACCTTATCATTTTGTTTTTGATGGCTTTGATTACGTCTATTTTAGAAACTCTGTCAATCGGAGCAATTTTACCGATGATGCAATATATCTTTAATAGTGATCAAGTTTTCTTTTTAAATTCTGAGAATTTTAATTTTTTAAAAGATAAAAGCGAAAATGATATCTTATTGATAATGATATTTATAATTGTCCTAATTTTTTTGATTAAGAATATTTTTATCTTTCTCAATAACTTTTGCCAACTTAAGTACGTTTTCAATTTTCAAGTGAAAATATCATCTTTGTTATTAGACTCTTATTCTAATTTAAGATATCAAAACTATATTTCAAAAAACACATCTTATTATATCAAAAACTTAACTTTAGAAGTAATTGCTTTAACTCCGTATTTTACTCAAGTATTAATTTTAACAAGTGAAATAATAATTTTAATAGGTATTACCTCGTTTTTATTTTATGTAGATTTTAAATTATCACTTATTTTAATTGGTATCTTTGGTTTTTCTGCATCAATCTATCTATTCATTGTGAGAAAAAAAATGAGAATTTGGGGAGAGGCCAGAGAAAAATACGACTCATTGAGAGTAAAAGATTTAAATCATGTATTTGGTTTATTTAAAGATATTAAATCACATAAAATAAAAAATTTCTTTTTTGATCTTTTTAATTTTAATAATAATCAAAGGTGGAAAGTTGAATTTAAAGAGGCACTTGTAAACAGTTTTCCTAGAGTTTATTTAGAAATGATTTTCGTAATAACAATTTTAAGCATAACCTCTTTTTTAATTTATGGACAAAATTTTGAAGAAACATACAAGATCATGCCATTTCTTGGCTTATTTGCTGTATATTCCATAAGATTGATACCCTCAATAAATAAGATTATTTATGCTTATCAATCAATAAAATATAAATCAGTAGCAGTTGATGTTATTTTGAAAGAATTAAATGATAATGATAAAAATGTTCAAATTGTAAATTTAGATAAAACAGAGGATTTTGAATTAAATGAAAAATTAGTTTTAAAAAATATCGACTTTCATTATCAAAAAAACAAACCTATTTTTATAAATACAAATTTAGAAATTCTAAAGAAATCGTTTATAGGCATTATGGGGGAAAGTGGATCTGGGAAATCTACTCTCCTGGGTTTAATTAGTGGTTTATTGGCGCCAACAAAAGGGGAAGTTTTAATTGATAATAAAATTAGTGTTTCTCAAAATTATTTGAGTTGGGTTAACAAAGTCGCCATAGTAAGTCAAAGTGTGTTTCTTATTGATGATAAAATAAAAAATAATATTGCTCTTGGTGAAAAAGAAAAAGAAATAGATTACTCAAAACTCAATAAAGTATTAAAATCAGCACAACTCGAAAAATTTGTTCATTCACTTGATAATGGAATAGAGACATTTATAGGTGAAAGAGGAACAAGATTGTCTGGAGGTCAAATACAAAGAATTGGGATTGCAAGAGCATTATATCAAAATGCTCAAATTATTATTTTTGATGAGTCCACAAATGCATTAGATGAAAAAACAGAAAATGAATTTTTAAAATTTATAAATGAGTTGAGAAAAGAAATAACAGTTATATTTGTAACCCATAAAAAAAATACATTGAAGAATGTTGATGTAATTTACACAATTGAAAATAATAAAATTGTAAAAGTAAAATGAACAAATTGAATAAATTTATCTGGTTTATAACAAGACCAAAATATTACTTTATTTTATTTGAAATTTTTAAGAATAAGTTTTTTTTTTTGAAGAAAGAAAACTCTTTAGATATTTGTAAAAAAAAATGTATTTCTAGTCAAAATTTCCGAAAATTTTTTTTTATAAAGTTAAAAAAATTTGATATTTATAAAATTATTGATTTCAAAAAAAGTTATAAAATTATAAAAAAAAATTCTAGAATGTTAATAGATGCTCAAAATTTTGGTAATAAGCAAATAACTTTTAATAAGAAAAACTTTGTAAGTAAAAGCGGTTCATCAAATATTAGCATGATCTATGAAATAATAAGACAAAAAAAACCGAAAAATATTTTAGAAACAGGAGTAGCTTATGGTTGGAGTTCATACGCTATCTTGTTAGGAATCCTTCACAACAAAATTGGTAAATTAATTTCAGTAGATTTACCCTATCCACTACTTAATGAAAAAAAAAATATTGGTATATTAGTGCCCAAACATTTAAGGAGAAACTGGACATTAATTTTTGATAAAGATTATAATGGCATCAAAAAAGCGATAAAGAAATTTAACTTAAAAATAGATTTATTTCATTATGATAGTGATAAAAATTATAATGCAAAATTAAGAAATCTTTTGTTGGTTTGGGAACATCTTTCTAGAGATGGTATAATTATTTGTGATGATATTAATGATAATTTTGCGTTTTTCCATTTCGCGGAAACTATCAAGAAAAAATACTATGTTATTAAAACAAATAATAAGTACATTGGAATTTTAGTTAATGATTAAAAAAATAGATCTAATTTTTTTTTTAATTGTTTCATTAACATTTTTATCTATTTTTCTGAATTTTGATGACATAAAATTTTCTAATGACTCAATAAATTATTTGCAAAACTCACTGTTAATAAATAGTTATTTTTATAATCTTGACATAAAGTTTAATGAACCGACAAGTTATCCGATACTTTATCCATTAATTATTTCTTTTTTTTTATCAAAGTCTGAGTCTTTGAGTATTTTTGGATGTATTGATAGAATTGAAAATTGCTCTTTTTATTTACATGAAATCATTATTCTTAATTTAATTTTATTCATTTTATCCTCAATAGTTATTTTTTTTATTTCACAAATTTTGTTTAATAGAAGACTAATTTCATACATCTCAAGTTTAATATTTCTAATTAATTCTTATTACTTTAGTAGGATATTTTTTGTAGACCCAGAGATTTTGTCTATTTTTATTTTTTTATTGAGTTTTTATTTTTTGATCTCTTTTTTAAAGAAAAAATCAACAAATAAACTTATCATTCTAATTTTGCTTTTTTCATTGTTATTTTTGATTAAACCCATTTTTATTATTATCAATTCTTTATTTTTTGGATTTTTATTTTTGATTAAAAAGATTTATCTGAAAGAATTTGTTTGCACCCTTATAATTTTCTTATGTTTCTTTCAAATTTCAGATACAGCAAAAAAAAAATTTTTTAAATCGAATGGTATTAAATACGAATTAATTGTAATTGAACAAAGAACTGCTTACGGAAAAATTAAATATAATGAGATAATTCCTCTTTTTTTCTCTTTTATACCAAAAATAAATAATACTGTCTTATCTAATTTATTTAAAAAGGAAGATATAGAAAGAATAATAGTTTCAGAAAATATGAGAAATTATTTTTATAATAATCGAGATTTATTGAATAATAATAAAAATGCCAGTCTCTCAAAAATAGATATTGTTAAGCAAAATCTAAAAAATTTTGACAAACAAATGGTATTAACTCCAATTTTTCTTTTTAGAGGATTATTTATGCAAGCAGGTAAAAGCGATTTTTACGATTTGAAACGAAAAAGTTACCTTAAAAATATTTTTATCTATTTCAATTATATTTTTTTTAGTTCCGCGAAAATATACCTTTTTTTTCTTTGCCTTAAATTTTCTATATTCGAAAGAAATGAAGATAATTTTCTTAAAGATATTTTTACATATTTACTAATAGTTTTCATTTGCCATTCTGTGTTAACTCACAATTTGCCAAGATATACTTCAATTTTGTTTGGTATTGGCACTATTTTCCTAATTCAAAAAATATATATACTTACAAAAAATTTTTATAAAAAATAAATATTATGACAAAAATATTAATACAAATTCCATGCTTTAATGAGGAAGAGGTAATTGAAGAAACATTAGCAGCAGTAAGAAAGAGTATAAAAAATATTAATGATATTGAAATTTTAATAATCAATGATGGATCAACTGATAATACCTATGAAATTGTAAAAAAAAATAAAGTTAATCATATAATTTCACATGATAGAAATTTAGGTTTAGGTATTGCCTTTCAATCAGGCCTCAATTTTGCAAAAAAAAATAATTACGACTACTTGATTAATTTAGATGCAGATAATCAATACAAGTCTGAATATATTGATAAACTTATAGAAAAAATAAAGAATGAAAATTTGGATATTGTAATAGGATCAAGAGATTTTAGTAAAATTGAACATTTTAGTTTTATTAAGAAAAAACTCCAAAAAATTGGCTCTTGGGTTGTTAGAATCATTTCTAATGAAAAAGTTTCAGATGCATCAAGTGGTTTTAGAATTTATTCAAAAAATGCAATCAATAAAATTTATTGTACTTCCAAATTCTCATATACATTAGACACAATTATTCAAGCAAATGATAAAGATCTTAAAATTGATGAAATTCCAATTGAGATCAATAATCCAACAAGATTATCTAGATTATTTAAATCAAATAAAGAATTTGTTTATAATCAAACAAAAATTATTCTAAATTGTTTTGCTATTTACAAACCATTTGTATTTTTCTTTTATTTGTCTTTATTTCCTTTATTAATTGGCTCTATTCTGTTTATAAGGTTTTTAATCTTTTATCTTAATGGAGATGGAGCTGGTCATATTCAATCAATCATATTTGGTGCAACTTTTTTAATTTTAGGGTTCATATTAATAATGATGGGTATTATTGGAGAACTTATTAAACATAATAGAAAAATATTAGATAGATTTAATGAAAAATAAGTTTCTAGTAACAAATAATGATTCAGGAAATATAGGAAATTTTTACAACAAATACGAGACTAAAAATATAATTGAAAAGATTATTATAGATAATTATTACAAAAACCTATTAAACATTTGTAATCAAAACGATATTAAAAACTTCATCGATTTAGGTTGTGGAGAAGGAAAGTGGCTTTATGAGTTTTCCAAAAAAGGTTTTGACTGTGTAGGCATGGATCATAGTCAAGAGGCCCTAGAATTAGCTAAAAAAAATATTAATTTAGAAAAGATAAGGTTGTTTCAGTGTAATTTGTATGATGAAGATTTTCCAGAAGTCATAAATTCAGTAATCAATAAGACTAATATTAAAAATATTTTTTTCTTGGAGGTTCTTGAACATCTTCAAAATCCTGAAAAAGTGCTTTCAAATTTAAAAAAAGTGAGCTTTGAAAAAATGATTATTACCGTTCCTAATGAACCGCTATGGAGGTTCTTAAATTGTTGTAGATTGAAATATCTAAAAAATTTAGGAAATACACCAGGACATATAAATCATTTTTCAAATAAAAGACTTAATGATTTGCTAAAAAAATTTTTTACGATAGTAAAAGTTAAATTACCACTACCTTTTTTGATGTATTTGATAAGAAATGACTAATTTTCTCATCAAGTTTTTTAATATTTCTACAATAATATTTTTATTTAATATTGTTATTTTTCACATTTTGAATAATTTTTTTCCATTACAATTAGCGCTAATATTAACTTTGGTAATAATATTTATTTTAAACTTTATATTTATTAGTTATTCTTTTGATATTAAGAAAAATAAATTTTTTTTTTTCTTTGGCCTAATTTTTATAAGTGTTTCATTTAGGGTAGTAGAGTATTTTTTATTTGAAAATTTAATGATTTATATTCCTAATCCTACTTTGGCATGGACAACCACAATATCGACTACTTTTGTATTAAAAATAATTTTTTACAAACCTTATTTTAATATGGATTTTTTTAAAAATAGAAATTTAAAAAAGAAAGTTTTAATATTTACTCCTGATTACAAAAATGGTGGGGCTGAAAAAAATGTCTTACTTCTCGCTCAATCATTAAATAAAAAAAAATTTGAGATTACTCTTGTTGCTTGGAAGTATTCAAAAATCAAAATAAAAGGTATAAAAAAAATAATTATACGAAAAAAAAACTTAAAAAGCTCATTTTTTACAATATTTTTTTTGATCATAAAAAAAAATCCAGATTATATTTTTTCTTCTTTAAATCACTTAAACATATTTTTAGGAATAATCAGAATAATTTCTGGCACAAGATCTAAACAGATTATAAGAGAAAGTAATTATTTAAGCTATAAATTAAAAGATGAGTACAACAATAAAATTAGAAAAGTTTTTGCAAGAAAATTTTTAACATTTATTACTTATAATTCATGTGAGATAGTTATATGTCCTTCAAAAGAAATCCATATAGATTTGAGAAATAATTTTAAAGTAAAAAAAGAAATACTAAAGTTTATACCTAACTTGTTTGAAAAAAAATTATTTACAAAAAAAAATTCTCTTTCTAATAATCAAAATTTAATAAGTGTAGGTAGATTAGAGGCACAGAAAGATCATACTTTTATGATTGAAGCTTTTAAAGAAAGCCTTAAAATAAAAGATAATAAGTTGTTAATAATTGGAAACGGATCAGAGAGAGAAAAAATTACTAAATTGATAAAAAAATTATCTCTTCAAAAAAAGATAAAAATTATAAATTTCCAAAAAAATATTGATAAGTTTTTGATAAATTCAAAAGCTATTCTTATGACATCAAGATATGAAGGTATGCCAAATATTATTCTCGAAAGTTGTAATTATGGAATCAAGTGTTTATTAACTGATTTTCCTGGCTCTTCTTTTTTTAAGAAATATGAAAATATCAAAATCTCAAAAAAAATAGTTAAACAATATGCTAAAGAAATTGCAAATTTAGATGCAAAAAGAATTTTCCCCAAGTCTTTTGAAAATGAATTTTTAAAAGATAATCAAAAAAAAAAATTTTTAGAATGCTTTAATTCATGAAAACATTAATAATAGGAAAAAATAGTTTTATCTGTAGTAAATTTAAATATCTCAAAAACTCTATCTCTATTTCCCACAGAACTTTAAACATAATAGATTTAACAAAAATTGATAAAGTGATCTTATTGAGTATGCCAAGGATTTACAAAAAAAAATTATCAAAACTTTCATTTGAAAAAAAAATTTTCAAAAAAATAAAAAACAAAAAATTAATTTATTTCTCTACTAGTCAGGTCTACCCTGATAAGTTAGATAATAAAGAGAACTTTGTGAGGCCTAAGTCTATATATGCTAAAAACAAACTTAAAATTGAAAATGAAATAAAAAAAAATTTCAAAAATTTCTTAATTTTAAGAGCACCTGTTATTTTTAAAAAAAACAATTATAGTAAAAACACTTTTTTTGATATCTTAAATAGAAACTTTAAAAAAAAAAAAATTTCTTTTAATATTAATGAAAATTCAATAAGAGATTTAATAACATTAGATGATCTTTTTAAAAATTATATCAATATTGATAAAAAAAATTTGAGAGGTATATACAATATTGGTTCAAAAAAAGGATTAACTATAAAAAAAATTATAGGATATAATTTTAAAAATAAGATTAAAAATAAGAATATTAAAATTTCCTTCGCAAATAAAATATCTAATATGACATTAAATATTGATAGATTAGAAAATAAGATTGGAAAAGTCGGTAAGAAAATACACAAAAATGTGTTAATAGAGCTTAACAAATGAGGAATTTAATTATTACTGGAGGGCTTGGCTTTTCTGGAAAACATTTTTTTTTGAATAGTCAAAAATATTTCAAAGATATTACCATTATTGATAAAAAAACTTACTCTGCAGACTTGTCTTTTTTCAAAAAAAACAAAAGGAAAAATGATAAACTTAGAATTTTAGATATTTGTAATTATAAAAAATTACTAAATTTGATTAATATAAATTCTACTGTAGTTCATTTTGCGGCTGAATCCCATGTGGATAATTCTTTTAAGTCTTCATTAAAATTTACTAAATCAAATGCTTTTGGTACTCACGTTTTATTAGAAGTATGTAGAGTAAAAAAACCAAGTAAAATTGTAATTATTAGCACGGATGAAGTTTATGGGGAGTCAATCTTAAATTTTAAAAACGAAAAAAGTCTTCTTAGTCCAACCAACCCATATTCCGCATCAAAAGCAGCAGCTGATTTGATTACTCAATCATATTTTAAAAGTTTTAAAATGCCTTTAGTTCTAGTTAGATCTAATAATTTATATGGGCCGTATCAACATATAGAAAAAATAATACCTGCAACCATTAATGCAGTTAATTTTGGAAAAAAACTTTCAATTCATGGTAAAGGATTAACAACAAGACATTTTCTTCATATAGATGATTTGTGTGAAGCTATTTTTATTTTGCTTAAAAAATTCAGACCAGGTCAAATTTATAACATTGGTGGAAAAAAAAGTATTAAGATAATAGAGCTTATTAAAATGATTTCTCAAATTAAAGGAGTAAATTTTAAAAAAATTTCAAATTTTGTTCAAGACAGACCCTTCAATGATAAAAATTATAAGATTAGTTGTAAGAAAATTAAAAAGTTAGGATGGAAAGAAAAGAAAAACTTTTTAATAGAGATAAAAAAAATTACTTTAAAAAATCAAGTTTTTAAAACTTTTAATAAGTGAAAAAAAAAATATTACATATCATTACCTCATTATCGGGAGGAGGCGCTCAAAGGGTTTTATTTAGGTTAATAGATTCATCAAAAAAGAAAAACTCCATATATGACCATGAAATTTTAAATTTATCTGGAAAGGGTTTTTATCAAGACAAGTTTGAGAAAATAAATATAAAAGTTACCAATATAGGAATTCCTAGGGGAAGCTTTTCATTCAGATACTTAATCAATATAATAAAATTTCTCAAAAAGAATGATTGTTCTTTAATTCAAACTTGGATGTATCATGCTGATTTTCTAGGTGGTTTGTTGGCAAAAATTTTCACAAAAAAAAAGTAGTATGGAACATAAGAAGTTCAAATTTATCGTGGAACCTGAATCGTTGGCATACAGTTTTAATTGCTAAAATTAGTACTTATTTATCTAGATTTGTACCGCATTTGATAGTTTCTAATTCAAATAAAGCAATCTCATATCATAAGAAATTTGGCTATCATGAAAAAAAATTCAGTTTAATCTTTAATGGTTTTGATGATACTCAACTTTACAAAAATGAGAAAATTAAAAAAGATTTAAGAAAAAAATATAAAATTAAAGATGAGGAGTTTGTAATTGGAAATATTGCTAGATGGGACCCTCAAAAGGACCACAAAAATCTTTTAGAAGCATTTTCAAAAATTCCAAACAAAAAAAAATTAAAATTATTTTTACTCGGTGAAAATATTAATGATAAAAATGAAAATTTAGTTGAGCTAATAAAAAAATATAAAATTAAATCTGAAAATATTGTTTTGCATGAGCAAACAGATAATGTTTATAATTTAATGAATATCTTTGATTTAACAACAATATCAAGTGTTGGAGAGAGTTTTCCAAATGTTGTTCCTGAGAGCATGCTTATGGAAATACCAGTAGTTTCAACTAGGGTAGGTGATATTTCAAATGTAATTAATAAAAAGTCTGGTTGGATTTGTGATCCAAATGATAGTGAGGCATTAAAATTCAAAATTGAGGATGCAATCAATGAATTTCAAAATGATAAAAAAAGATGGCTAGAAAGAAAATCTAATTGTAGAAAAAAAATTGAAAATTTTTTTAGTATTAATGAAATGGTAAATAACTATGAAAATTTATGGAGTGAGGTTATGAATGATCAAAACTTTTCCAGCATTGAAAAATTCAATAATTTTCAATATAAAAATAACAATACAACAATTTGTCATATAATTTCTTCAATGTCTCATGGTGGAGCTCAACAAGTTTTAGCAAGAATTATGAGAAATGATAAGAATACAAATCATGAAGTAATTTCTTTATTAAAT